>UMFO01060319.1_pt1 | contig 13341 bp, 5 predicted proteins | sample 1965051 | NCBI WGS metagenome assembly UMFO01 (sample SAMEA4836050, study PRJEB28245) | human gut metagenome | biome: gut microbiome; material: fecal sample | place: Denmark | collected 2008
CCGCTTCCGCCGTAGTAGTACCCGGAGGACACCGTCTCATAGGAGACGATAGCGAACGCGGAGGCCTTGTCCGTCTGGAAGGTCAGGACATAATTGCCCTTGGTGCCGCCCAGCGTAGCGGACAGCTCGGCAGTGGTCACATTGCCGCTGCTATCCGTGTGGCTGCGCACCACGCAGACGCGCTTGCCCTGAAGGGCCGCGTACAGCTCGTCGGTGATGGGGATGGTCACGGTGACGCTGTGGGGCAGCTCGATAAGCTGCGCCACGGTCTTGATCTCGTTCCCTTCCGTCTTGACCAGCGCCACAGTCACGTCTACGACCTTCTCCAACTGCGCGTTCTTGCGGGATTTGTCGCCGCGCAGGGCGTCCAGCTTCTCGGCCAGCTTGTTCAGCTCCTTCTTAACCTCGTCACCGGCCGTCTTGGCCGCCTCGGTCAGGGCGCTCTTGCCGCCGTCGGCGGCCTTCTGCTCGTTGGTGAGCTGGAGCGTATCCGTCACGGTCACGGTGATTGCACCGTCGCTCACTGCTGCCTTGATGTCCGCCAGCACCTCCCCGGTGATGGTATCATCGGCCTTGATGACCAAGCCGTCGCCCGCGGCGGTCTTGTTGTCTTTGCTGTCCACCTTGATGTCATCGCCTTTGACGTTGGCCATCGGGTTCTTGACGCCGCAGACGGTGCAGACGCCGTTGACGTAGGTGTGCTTGCCGGTGGCGGGAATGGTCGCGCCAGCTGTGATGACAATGCCGCAGCGCTTGCAGTAGGTATCCGCCTCATGGCCGGAGGCGTAGCAGGTGGCCGCCACCGCCGCACGGGTGGCCTCATCGTGGCCCAGGGCCGCGATGACCCAGCTGTCCTTGGCGATCTCGGTCTTGCCCGCCGCATCGCTGAAGAACTTGTGGCAGCGAGAGCAGGTCCAATAGGCACTGTTGCCTGCCTCGGTGCAGGTAGCAGCCTTGCCCGCCGTGGCAGTCATACTGTGCCCCAGAGACGGGACGATCATCGTCTCCTCCGTGCTGCAAACGCTGCACTTACGGGTGCTGATACCGCTTTCGGTGCAGGTGGCCGCCTTGGTCACCGTCCACGCGCCGAAATTGTGGCCCGTCGCGGGAACAGGCTTTTCCTCCACGACGCCGCAAATGGAGCAGATCCGGCGGCTGACGCCGTCCTTGGTGCAGGTGGCGGCCACGGTCACTTTCCACTCGCCGAAGCGATGGGCGCAGGCGGCGTCGGTCATATCGTAGAGGGCGTTGGCCTTCTCGGTAAAGCGCGCATAGGCGGCCATGGCGCAAAGCGCCTGCTCCGTGGCCATCTCGTTGACGGCCTTGTCTGCGAACTGATGCTTAAAGCCGCCGTTCTCCGCCACGCGGTACTGCAGGAGGTTCCCCAGCACGCTCAGGGTCTTCCCCTCCACGGTCTTGGTAAAGCGCGCGTCCGTGTTGGCATCCAAATTCAGGGCGGAAAGGGCGATGACCACCTGCGCGCAGCTCTCGGAGGAGTCGTAGCCGCTTCGATACTTGCCGGAGAGCCAGTTGAGGGCTTTCTCCACGGCGGTGTTCACGGTTTCATTGCCGCCGTCCTTATAGTAGGGCGCCAGCGCCTGCAGCGCCATGGCGGTCATGTCCACGTCGCCGACGGGTTTTGTGTCGGCGCTGGCTCTCCAGCTGCCGTCTTTGTTCTGCTGTTCAAGAACAGCCTGCACCAGCCAGGAGGTGTCGGAGGTGTAATTGCGACTGTTGAGCGCCAACAGACCCATGACGAGGCCGTTGATATCCGTGTTACTGGTATCGGTGACCTGCATGATATCCTTGTTCTGCAGCGCCTTCAGCAGGTTTTCGCCGCCCACGTTGGCGGGGTCCTTGCCGATGGCGGTAAGGGCCAGAATGATACGCTCGTTGTCGGTGATGACGGGGGTGTTTTTATCATCGGGCTTCCGGAGGATGCCGTCAGAACCGATGTTCGCCTTTACATAGGCCACGACCTTCTCATAATAGGCCGCGATATATGCCTCGGACAGGGGCACTTTGGCGCGAGCCTGTCCCAGTACCGCCCATTCGCCGAAGAGATAGCTGACGACCGGGGCGCTCACCGCACTTTGGATATACGCCTTGGCGCCGGCATACGCCTCATCGAAGCCGGGCACTTCCGCACCGGGCACGGCGGGATCCGTCGGATCCAGCGGAATATAGGTGTCGGTAAAGAACAGGCGCAGGGTGGCGCCGTCCTTGAGATAGGTGTTGTCCAGCGTGGTCTTTGGCAAGGTCTCGGTGCCGCCCTGTAAGGTGAGGCCGAACATCCAGCCGGAGGACTTGCCGTCGCCCTTCTCCTTGAGGGTGTTGCCCGCCGCATCGGTGATGCTCTTGATGTAGGCGCCGCTGCCGGTATAGGTGTACTTGGCACTGTCAAGGCACGCCTTCACAGCGTCCCAAGCGGTGGGATCCTCGTTGGCCTTGCCGGTGAAGGTAAAGTCGGAGATTCCCCGGAAAGTATGGCCATTCTTGTTGTAGCCGTCCACCTTGACCTTCACGGTGAGGGTCTGATTTTCGTTGGGGTCATTCTGCCCCGTGGTACCGGGCACCGTCAGGTCGATCTGGATGGGCTGCTTGTAGAATTGGGCAAAGTTCTTGTAGCGTTCCTTGCTCTCCTCGGTGCCGTTGATGCCGAACTTTTCCCAATACTGGGCGTACTTGGTGTAGGTCAGGACACTGTCCAGCGTAACTGTCGTATTGTACTCCGGCCGGTGCACACGCAGGAGCTCATTCTCGATGACGGAGGGTCGGGAGGATCGGAAGCAGCGGTACTTCTCCGTATCGAGCCAGCCGGGGATATCGTCGGCCTCGATGCCGTCGAAGGTCATATTCACCGTGCCGCGGACGTATTTCAGCGTGCCGTCCTTGTTTTTGCAGATCTCTGCGAAGGGGTACAGGTCGGAGGTGACCTTGGTCTTAACCGTATTCTTGTTCTTGATACCGTCCCAGTAGACATCCCCGGTCAGCGCCTCGGTCATAAAGTCGGCAGCGCCATCCAACTCCTGCTGGGTAAAAGGCTGAATGGTGAAGCTGAACTCCTGCCGCGCCAGCAGAAGGCCGGAGCTGCGGGTGGTGATGGTCACCACATACTTCGCCTCCACCGGCTTCTCACCGGGCAGTGGGCGGTAGACCATGGCGTGATACCCGTTGAAGTCCAGCACATCCGGGGTGAGGCTCACCATCGTGACCTTCTGGTTATAACTGTCGCTCATGATGCCCTTTTCCTCCAGAAGAGCGGGTCTGGGCATCTGCATATCGTCGCTGACGGCGGTCAAGTCCACGGGCTTTGTCTTGTCCACAAAGTCGCGCAGGAGCCCCTGGTACTTCTCCGCCAGAGCGTTTTGCATCTCGCTGGTCACGCTGCTGTCGAAGGGCGCAACGGTGGCGTCAAAGAACACATCGGCATAGACCTCCACGCCGTTGTCGCCGGTGATGTGCGCCAGCGTGTAGTCATCGAAGGCGTCATAGGTCACGCGGGCGATCAGCCGGAACTTGCCGGCCTTCTCGGGCAGCGCCGTGCCGTCTGTGGGCTGCAGGGGGCGGTTGACGGTGCCCACGCCGGTGCCGTTGGTGCCGTTGGTGATGTAGAGCCACTCGGTGTTCCGGGTGCCCCACTGCACCTTCACATCATAGCGCCCCGCAATGCTGGAGGGAAGCGTGAGGTTGGAGGTGATGCGGTCGTTCACGGTGTAGAGCGTCCAACCCGCCACCTCGCTTTGGGTGGCCCCGTTGGTATTCTCGCCGCGGATGAGTTCCCAGTTCAGGGACCCGGCGGCGCTCTCCAGCAGTTTCTGCACCGCGTCGGCGCTGCGCCCCACGGTGGCACGGAGGGTGATCTCCTTGGTGACCCCGGCATAGGTGATGTTGAACTTAAGGCCCGTGTACTGCACGGTCTGGCGGGCGGTGCCGTCGCCGGTGAAGTAGGTGATGTTGCCGTTGTCGGCAATGTACTTTACCTTGGTATCGTCAAAGCCGTTGGCCTTGGCGCTGCCGTTGACATAGGTGATCTCGGAGTTGTCCGCCACATCCGCATAGCCCTGCTCTGCCAGCAGGCGGCGGAAGGCTTGGGTGATGTTGGTTTCATCATAGAGCCCCACGCCTTGCAGGGGCTGCACGGCGGTATTCTTGCGCGTGAACTCGGCGGCAATATCCTCCAGAGTCTGCACCTTTTCCGCATTCTCGGACCAGAGGCACAGCGTGAAGGTCTTGGTCTTCGTGGCAGCGCCGCTTTGGAGCGTGGCGGTGAGGGTCACCGTGACCTTATCCGCCGCAGGCGCGGTGAGCGCGCCGGTGGCGGTGTTCACCAGAGCGTTATCCGCCGTCCATGTGAGGGAAACGGTCTTCTCTCCACTGCCCTCCACGGGAACGGTGACGCTCGCGGGCAGGGTCAGGACGCCGGTATAGGTCTGCGCGGTCTCCTCTTCCTCCTCCGGGTCGCCGCTCACCGGGGTAAGGCCGCGGAGCTGATAGACGCCGGTGGCATCGGCCTTCAGAAGGTCTGCATTCTCGGCATCGAGCCCCAGTTCCTTATAGAAGTGCTTTTGCAGGGCGTTCAGGAAGTAGTCGTACAGGTTCGCGACCGCTTCGCCGGGCGCTTCGATGCCGTATTGCTCACAGAGGTCGGCCTTATCGTTATAGTTGTTGAGGTCATAGGGTTCCAGCACAATCTTGGCGTACCAGTCGGCCTTGGCTTTCTTGGCGGTGTCGGCGGCGCTCATGCCGCGAAGTTCCAAGGCGTTGGCGGCGGCGGCAGCGGCCTTGAGGTCGGCATTATCCACGGGGGTGCCGCTCTGCCAGGGCAGCACCGGGAAGCCGCCGTTGCTGTTGCCGCTGTCAAGGTGCATCCCCATCTCCGCCGCAAATTCCGGGGTGCGCATTTCCTCGGCGGTCTTTTGCAGGGCACCGGCAGTCGATGCGCCGATGCCGGCGGCATGGAGGTAGTAGCAGTTTTCCACCGTGGCGCCGGATGCCACGAGGTTCACCACCGGGCTGATGCCGGCCTTCGGACCGGTGACGGCGCCGGTGACATAGCAATTGCGCAAAACGGCGGAGGCATACACCTGCCCGGCGATACCGCCGATGCCCTTGTTGGTGTCTCTATCCGTTCTTGCCGACACATTGCCGGTGGAATAGCAATTCTCCACGGTGCCATAGGTATAGCCCACGATGCCACCGATATTCAGCGTGGAACTATAGGAGGTGCAGGTGTTTTTGATGTCGCCGGTGTTGACGCAGTTGACAATGCGGTTGCCTTTTGAGGCGCGTCCCACGATGCCGCCGGCAGAGGCGCTGCTGCTACTGGTGGTCACGGTGCCGTCAAAGAGGCAGTTCTCCACGGTGCCGGAACTGGTGGCCGCAATGCCGCCCACATGACTGCTGCCGCTGACTGTGCCGATGACCGTCAGGTTCTTCACCGTACCGGCGGAGGAAAGGCAGCTCACCAGACCTTCCGTGCTCTTCAGGCCGCTGACGATGTGCCGATCGCCGTCCAGCGTCCCGGCAAAGCCGGACTTGCCCTCAAGTTTATAATCATACTTGCCAAAGGCCGTCCAAGTCTTGCCGTTGAGGTTGATGTTGGCGGTGAGTTTGGCGCTGATGGCGGTCTGCCCGGTTTGGACAGCATCGGCAAACCATGCCAGTTCCGCGGCGGTGCCGATCTGATAGACGCCGTTTTTGTCTTGGGTGGGTGCGGTCTTGGCGGTGCCGTCCCAGCCCTCACCCGCGTAAGTTAAGGTGAAGGAGAGCGTCTTGTCCTCGGCGGCGGTGATGCTGCCGTGAACGGGGACATAGTCCGCCTTGGTGACGGTGTAAGCATAGGTCTCGCCGAGGTAGAGTTTGTAGCCGCCGTTGGCCTCGGGCTTGATGGTGCCGCCCACGGGGTGGGTCACGGTCACCTTAGCGTTTTCCGCCGGAGTTACGGCAAAGGTCAGGGTGCAGGAGGCAAGTTCGCTCAGCGTGACGGTCTTGTTCACATCGGCATTAACGGTGATGCTCCCCGTCTCGGTCTCGTAGCCGAACTTGCTGACGGTGTAGGCATAGGTACCGGCGGCAACGGTGTATGCGCCGTTTTTGCCGGTGATCTCTGCGCCGCTACGGTCCTTCAGCACCACCGTTGCACCGTCGGGAGTATTAAGGGTGAGGGTATAGAACGGAACTGCTGCAAAATTCTTCAGGGCTGCGTAATAGTAACTGGTATAACCATCATAACTAATGGTCAGCACATCACCCTGCGTAAGCTCCACTGAAAAATCTTTCCAAGAAGTTTCGCTGTAAGCACGCTTGACTTGTGTACTGTTCTTCTTTATGGTGAAATAATAGTATTCATCCGGCTCATCATAATACCAGTCGCCTTCCACATACCCTGCCGCATTGGCGATATAGCTGAACGACAGCTTCACATTCTTTGTAGCTGTGAGAGCCAGTGTGGTCGTTTCTGTGGTCTTGAGATAGGAGTCCTTGCCAGCACCCTCTATGGTAAATTTCCCCTTGTCACCGCTGACGGTAATACCCTGGCAATTGGCAAAGAAATCCTCAAATATCGCCTTTTTTGCCAGCGTCACTGTGATATTCACCTTATCGCCATTCACAGAGAATATACCGCCGGCATTATCGCAGCCATCGCAGGCAACTGTATAAGCGTAGCTGCCATTGGACAGACTGCAGCCTGTACCATCACCGGTATATACCGCCTTACCGTTGGTTTTGACGGTCACTGTCGGATCCGCCGTGATCCCTGCGGGGCGCGAGATATCAAACGCCACGGAATAGGCCGCAGATTTGGTCAGCGGCACCGTCTTTGCCACATCTGCAGCAACATTGATCGTTTCCGTAACAGTGTCATACCCATAAGCCGACACCGTGTAGGTATACTCACCTGCAGAAACGATGTATACACCATTCGTACCTTTAAGTTCTGCGCCTGTGCTGTCCTTCAGTGCAACGACCGCATCAGCCTCTTCAGGCTCCGCTGTCAACTTCACCTCATACAGGGACGAAACTGTGAAATCCTTGAGCTTGACATAGTAATCACCTGAGACATACGTCTTTATAAGATTCAGTCTCAGCGTATCGCCCTTTTTCAGATCAATGGTAAAGTCCTTCCACTGAGTACTCCCCCATGACCGCATCTCTGGATTATAGCTGTTGTTTTTTACGATCGTAAGAGCTGCGTAAGAAGAATCATAATTGCAGCCCCAATACTTAAAGCTAAGCGTCACATTGGCCTTTGCCTTCAGCGTAATCGTAGATGTACTGCTTGTATTTCCTTGAACCGGATTGCTGGAGCGCAGGCAAAGGCCGTCGCTGTCGGTCATGTCCACCACATAAGGATAGGTGGCATCATTCGTCACCTCAACACTGTTAACAATACCAGCGAAGAAGTCATCAAACTCAGGCTTCTTAATGACCTCGATCTCAATGGAATCCGTTTTTTCCTTGTAGGTCACAGTCACCGTCTGCTTTCCCGGCGCGGTGTTGTCAAATCCCTCCACCGTGAAACCCTTGGTGATGACCTCGCTACTGTTATCGTCATAGGTAACTGTAACACTGAGCTCCAGTTCATCGCCGGTATAGCACGTCGTTTTAGCCGACTTTACGGAAATAGACACGACGTTCTTTTCCACCACTGGCTCCGGGTCCTTCAGCGTAGGATAGCCGCCCCCATTGTACTGGAATGCGCTGCCAAGGGTGGCGGCAAACTCCGCAGACTGCATCTCGGCGGAGGATTTGGTACCAGAGTTGCTAATCTTAACAGTTGACGGTACCAGCGCCGTTACGGTTTCACTCGGCGCATAGCAGTTAACAATACGGCATGGCTCGTCCGAAGAATAGGAACTGGATGATACCGCTATTATTGCACCGTTCGTTTCAACGGAACCAACAGTATAGCAGTTCTCCACCAGAACGCCCTTCGTTCCTCTACCGAGTATGCCTGCGCCATCACTTATATCCCCCTGATTATAGCAATTCCTTATTATGTGAGTTCCTACAACATTTCCTGCAATGCCGCCAACTTGCTTTCTTGTACCACTCACACTTCCCATATTCGCGCAGGAAGAAATCGTAACAAAGCCACTGCCGGGTTCACTATAGCCAAGAATACCACCAGCACCTTTTCCCCCCTTGATGCTCGCTGTATTTTTGCAGTTCTCAATAGTTACATTGCCATCCGCAGTACCCGCGATACCACCCACATTGTTTACTTTGCCGGAAATACTGCCTGCGGTGATCACATTCTTCACCACGGCGCCGCCCGCCAGTTTGCTGAACAGGCCGACATTGGCCGTAGAAGCGGTGATATCCAGCGTCACGGTGTGGCCGTTGCCGTCAAAGGTGCCGATAAAGTCGTAGGCATACGGCTCAGTGACAATGATATCCTTCGTCAGCGTATAGCTGCCGCTGGCGTCCATCGCCGCAAACTCCTTCGCGGAGCTGACAGTTCCTTCCGCCAGCGCCAGCGCCGCGCCGCCGCTGCGGGCAGACCGGGACACAGGCACTTCCTCAGCAGGCTCCTGCTGCTCCTGCGTCTCCTCATCCTCGGTGGGGACATTGCTGTCCGTATCCGCCGGGGCGGTCTGTTCCTGCTGGGTCTGCTGCTCCTGATCCGCGGCCAGCGTGTCGGCCAACACGGAGGTGGGCAGCAGGCTGACGACCATCACGACGGTCAGCAGCCAGCTTATGACTCTCTTCCTCATATCTCTTTCTCCTTTATGTAAATTTTTTGTCGACGTGAGGGAGTGGGCGGGGATGCGGCAACATCCCCGCCCCACTTATGGAAAAGCACGCGGCCAATGGCCGCCTCAGCTTGACAAAGGGGACTCGTCTGCACAGTTTCACGGTGCAGACGGAAAGCGCACGGCGCCTCAGCTTGACAGTCGAGTTTTCCGCACCGCTTCACTGTGTATGGCAGCGTGTCAGCCTGGCAAGGGAAATATTTTTCATGCAGGGCATGAAAAACGGGACAGAGTGCACTCTGTCCCGCGAAAATGAAACGCTGCCCGGCGCAAAGCCGGACAGCGAACGCAATACATACGACCCCTGCACCACGGAAAGACGTCGCCGCCCCCCGCCGCCCGCCCAAAAGGGCCGGCCGCGAAAAAGGCGGTGCAAAAACACCGACCTCCCGTTCAGGAGGTCAGCGTGGTACATCTACATGGTGGTACAAGATTCCCGCACACGGAGAGCGCGCCCGCTGCAACTTTGTCCTACACAATGCAATTCTCCTGGCTCGCGCCGCGGGGGACAGACATCCCTCCTCGTTTGCAGCCTACCTTCTCATGGGCTTCCCCACAATGGCGGACTTTCGTCCCGGCGGCTTACGCCGCTTCGGTGCATCCTTGCGCTCACAGTACCGGTCGTGCGGGGTTTGGCCACCCCTTTCCTTCTATGCCGACGCCTGGCCCGTGGTGGGCTGTACGGCCGCCGGCGACATTGGATCAACAGACTGTTTATTTACTTGTCAGCGACATTATATTACAGGAATTGGCCGTTGTCAACCCTCCTCCCTACCCCAATGCCACGTCCAGGATCATCATTACGGTAAAGCCCGCGGCAAAGGCCAGCGCCCCCGGGCCGGAATCGCCGCGCGTGGGCAGCAGCTCGGCGGCCACCACATAGAGCATAGCCCCGGCGGCAAAGCCAAGCAGCCAGGGCAGTGCCGGAACGATGAGCGCCGCCGCCAGCACCGTCACGCCGGCGGCCAGGGGCTCCACCGCGCCGGAGAGCACGCCGCCCAAAAAGGCTCTCCCCTTCCCCGCACCGGCGGTACGCAGGGGCAGGGCCACAATGGCACCCTCCGGCACATTCTGGATGGCGATGGCCAGCGCCAGCGTAAACGCCGCAGCGGGCGCGGCGGCTCCTGCCGCCACACATCCGGCATAGGCCGCACCCACCGCCATCCCCTCTGGGATGTTGTGCAGCGTCACTGCCAGAAGGGTCATGGTGGTGGAACGGTCGGTAACAGCCTCCGGCAGCAGTCGCTCCAGCAGCCGCAGGAACAGCACCCCCAGCCAGAAACCGCCCGCCGCCGGAAGGAAGGACCAGCGGCCCATGTCCGCCCAGTCGATAGCGGGCAGCAGCAGGCTCCACACCGAGGCGGCGGTCATCACCCCGGCGGCGAAGCCCTCCAGCACGCGGCGCAGAACGGCGGAGGGCGCTCTTCGCAGGCAGAATACGCACGCCGCACCCAGCGACGTGCCCCAGAAGGGGAGCAATATCCCCTGAAGGACAGATGATTGCATAGACACTCCCTTTTCCGTATCCGTAGTATGCGGAGCCGGGCGACTCCGTACAGTCTATCCTACGCAGCGGGAAACGAAAGGTGAAAAGACAAGGGCCCCCGCCGAAGCGGGGGCCTTTGGGAAAATACAAAGTCATCCAAAATGCTAAGATAAGGCGGGAGCGCCCGAAGGGTGCTCCCGCTGCGCGGCTTATTGCTTTATGTGAGATGCAGCTTCACTGTACCGGCAGCTCCACTGCAATAGTAGTGCCCTTGTCCGAACTTTCCTCCACCCAAACGGAGCCGCCGTGGAGATCGGCGATCTCCCACACCAGAGAAAGCCCCAGTCCCGCGCCGCCGTACTCGCGGCTGCGGGACTTGTCCACCCGGAAGAAGGGCTGGAAAATACTGCGCTGATACTCCTCCGGGATGCCGCAGCCGGTGTCGGAGACGCGGAGCAAGAGCTTTTCCGGCTCCTGTGTGACAGAAACCCGCACCGAGCCGCCAGGGCGGTTGTACTTGACGGCGTTCTCCGTCAGGTTGAAGATCAGCCGATAGATCAGCGCGTCGCTGCCGGTCATAACGCCGTCGCCCTCCGCTTTTAGCGTGACACCGCGCTTTTCTGCCAGCGGGGCGAGGTCTGTGAAGATCTCCTCGATCATTGGGATAAGCTGAATCTGCTCGTTCCGCGCCACCTGCTGCAAATTGCTCATTTCCAGCAGCGTTTTGGTCATCTGCGTCAGCCTCTCCGTCTGCTCCCGCAAAAGCAGGAGAAACTCCGCTGTCTCCGGCAGCACATCGGTGTGCTCTGCGGAAAACAGCTCCAGCTGTGCCTGCATCAGCGCAAGCGGCGTGCGCAGCTCGTGGGCGGCATTGCCGGTAAACTGCCGCTGGGCGGTAAAGGCGTTGTTCAACCGCTCCAGCATCTGGTTGAAGGAGTGGCTGAGCTGCCGGAATTCCGGCAGCACGTCCTCATCGATCCTCACATCCGCCAGATTGTTCAGCTGCACCTTCTCTACCTGAGAGGCGAAGCTGTGCAGGGGCTTGAGGGCTCGCCCGCTGACGAAATAGGCCAAAATTCCGCTGAGCAGTGTCACTATAGCCGTGATATACCAGTTGGTGGTGCGGAAGCGTCCCTGCGCCCCATCGACAACGATGGTCAGCTCCTCGCTGGGCGCAACGAGCTGCGGGTCAAAGCTTGCCGCGCCGCTCTCATTCAGGATCACCGTGCCGCCGCCCTGTAAGCTGTCTGCAATGGTGTCCATATAGTACACACCGGAGGAACAGAGCAGCAGATTCATGGCCACGCAGGTGATGCCGATGAGCAGGACGGACATCAGTGTGATGCGCCACTGCAGGGAAAGCCGCTTCATTCTTCGTCCCCTCCCATCAGATAGCCCTCGCCGATGCGGTTGCGGACAGGGTCGTAGCCCAATGCGGTGCGCAGCTTCTTCCGCAGGGCGGAGATGTGGACGCGGATGGAGTTGCTGAAGCTGTCCACGCTGTTGTCCCAGACGTGATCCATCAGCTCCTCCTGACTCACAGGCCGCCCCTGATGCGCCATCAGGTATTCCAGGATCCCCGTCTCCTTGCGGGTCAGCGTCAGGGGCTGCCCGTTGGCGGAAACTGCCCGCGCACGGGCATCAAAGGTGAGCTGCCCGCAGTGCAGCACCACATCCTGCTGGGTAAACTGCCTCAGGGTCAGGCTGCGGATGCGCGCCTCCAGCTCCGCCAGATGGAAGGGCTTCGCCAGATAGTCATTGGCGCCGGCATCCAGACCCGTCACCTTATCCTCCACCTCGCCGCGAGCCGAGAGGATCAGCACAGGCGTCTCTCTGTCGGTCTGCCGCAGGGTGCGCAGCACCGTCATTCCGTCCTTTTTCGGCAGGTTCAGATCCAGCAGCACCAGATCGTACCGCTCCGTTTCCAGCAGCTCCAGCGCCTTCTCGCCGTCGTAGCAGCAATCCACGCTGTAGGCCGACCGCCGCAGGCTGCGGGCGACGGTGTCGCACAGGGCGCGCTCGTCCTCTACAATCAAAAGGTGCATAGTTGCCTCCTTAATGAACAGGTTGTCTCCTATTATAGCAGAGCCGGATAAAATTTGTGTTAAATTTCTGTTCTTAACAAAGATTTTAACCCGCCTGCGCTATGATAGGCCACAGAAACAGGAAAGGGTGATCAAAATGAGTCACAGGAAGAAGGCAGCAGCGCAGGTCACGCTGCTGCTGGCGGGAGCCGCCATGCTGTGCTTCGGTGTCTGGCGGGGCGAGGCCGCCACGGTGCTGAGCAAAGCGATCAAATTATGTCTGGAGTGTGTGGGCATTGGATAAGAAGAATACTTCGGGCGCGTCCCATCTTTTGGCCCGTTTTCGGGGCTGGATACAGGCGGGGGCGGCCTTATTGACCAACCTGCACCTGCCGAACTTTCTCAAGGGCGGCTTGTATCAGGGCGCGGGCAAGACCGTCTGCGTGCCGGGGCTGAACTGCTACTCCTGCCCGGCAGCCTCCGGCGCCTGTCCCATCGGGGCGTTTCAGGCGGTGGTGGGGTCCTCCAAGTTCAGCTTCTCCTATTATATCACAGGCTTTCTCATTCTGCTGGGAGTACTGCTGGGGCGCTTCATCTGCGGCTTTCTGTGTCCCTTCGGCTGGTTTCAGGAGCTGCTGCATAAGATCCCCACGAAGAAGCTCTCAACAAAAAAGCTCAAGCCCCTGACGTACCTCAAGTACGCCGTGCTGCTGGTGATGGTCTTCCTGCTGCCGGCGTTTCTCGTCAACGACGTAGGCATGGGTGACCCCTTCTTCTGTAAGTATCTCTGCCCCCAGGGCGTGCTGGAGGGGGCCATCCCACTGTCCCTTGCCAATTCCGGCATCCGGGCGGCGCTGGGCAGCCTGTTTACCTGGAAATTCAGCATCCTGCTGGCAGTGATCGTGCTGAGTATCGTATTTTACCGGCCCTTCTGCAAGTGGCTGTGCCCGCTGGGTGCGTTCTACGCGCTGTTCAACAGGGTATCCCTGTTCCAGATGAAGGTGGATAGGAACAAATGCGTCTCCTGCGGAAAATGCGCCAAGGCCTGCAAAATGGATGTGGACGTGACAAA
>UMFO01026653.1_pt1 | contig 13113 bp, 16 predicted proteins | sample 1965051 | NCBI WGS metagenome assembly UMFO01 (sample SAMEA4836050, study PRJEB28245) | human gut metagenome | biome: gut microbiome; material: fecal sample | place: Denmark | collected 2008
ACATTTAATACCTCCTTCTAAATCATAACCCTTATCAGTTAATCACTTATGATATTTATCTTGTAACTCTAATAGATGCATTTTATCTTTAATATATTGTTTTTTAGATATTGTCCATCTTTCAGCATTAGTTCTTTTATCTAATTTTTTAACTAACGGAACCACTACACAATGAATATGTGGGGATTTTTCATCCATGTGAATAGTTGCATGAAGTATTTATTCTTTTGTATAACCTAAATCATTATATACAAACTCCATACAAGTATTTGCCCATTTCATTATATCTTCTTCACTCATATTATCAAAAAACTTTGGTGAAGCAGTAAATAATAATTCATCTGCTACACAATTTCTTGAATGATTAACCATTTGAGTATAGGTTCTTTTTCTTTCTTTTCTTTATGTTGTTTTTCATATTCTTTAGTCAATTCGTGAAATCTTTTAACATATTTATAATTATTGTATATTTTTATAACTATCTTCTTTTCTTATATCAGGATTAGATTTATAGGCTTTCTTTTCTCTTTGATTATGAGATCCAATTTGTGCTAAATCATTTGTAGTCATAATAGGTTCACTTCTAAATATTGCATAATTCATATATCACATCTCCTTTCATTCTTACATAATAAAAAAAGATACCAATCAAAGTATCTTATTTAGTAAATCTTCTTTTTAATCATTTATCAATTCTTTTTTCTACTCAAATTATAAATCATTCAACCATTTATTTCTTTCTTCATCCATATTTTCTAAATTCTGGTAACTAAAGGAATCTGATAATTCTGATTTAATAAAATTATCACATTTATACAAAATAATATCATCATATTCCGCTTCATATTCATTTTCTAATTTTTTACCAACCAATTTTAAACAACTTTTAGCTGCGCTTACTGAAAGACCAAATCTACTTTGTAAATAAGGAATAGTTATTTTCTTTCCACCTAAGAATAACGCTTTCAAAACACACTGCGGTAACAATAATTGTGATGCGAATGTATTTGCTTCTATTTCAGATATTTCATTTTGATCACTATGATTAAGTACAAGATGTCCCATTTCATGTGCTAATGTCCATAACGTTCTTCCTTTATTACTTGTTTCATTATTATATAATATTAGACAATTTTTATCTTTGCGATAAATCATTGCATCCTTAAACTCACCATTATTAGTAAGAATATTAACATCAATATTAACTGAATTTGCATAATCTTTATAACTTACAAATTTGATATTATTATTGGGGATTTTTATTGTTTTAACATCAATAGGAAACAAAATACTATCATCTTGTAATAACAATATCTCTGATGCTTTATTTCGAGCTTTAATAAAGTTAGCTTTCTTTTCCATCATTATTTTGTCCCTGTAAAAAAATGTCTATTGTACTATCTATAATATTATACATTTTTTTCCTATCTTCTTCATTTACTTGTTCAGCCTTTCTAAACAATATCATTCCCTTATTATCAAGTTCTCCCTTACCGGTGAGATAATCTATAGAAACGCCAAAATAATTTGAAAGCTTAGTCATTGTTTCAAAATTTGGAACAGCTTTACCTGATTCCCAATAAGAAACTCCTGTAGAAGTTAAACCAACTATATTTCCTAATTCTTGTTGAGTCATCTTTTTTTCAATCCTTAAACTTTTAATTCTTTTTGCAAAAAGATTATTTTCCATTTTTTCACCTTCTTTAAAAATTATAACACAAGATACATCAAATGTAAATATATTTTATGAGTAATGTAACATTTACTTGACAAGTAATTTATTATCAATTATAATGTAAATAGAAGAGGTAAATAAAAAGTTTTTATGCAAAACTTTTCACTTCCAAGATTAGTATAGCACTAAAATTATTTATTTACAATAATTTCTTCTAGATGGGAGGAAAAAAATTGTACAATAAAAGAAAAAAATACTTTTTTACCAAATACATAACCATTAATGGTAGAAGAATCTACGCTAGTGATTATGGGTTAAAAGCATTTCGAATCGAAGTTAGGGACTAGCAAAAGCTAGTCCTTTAACTTATTTAAAATTTTTGTATTACCTGCATTTATAGTCATTCGTTTATTTTTTGGATTTATCCTATTCCTCCATGTCCAGCATCAACTATAACCATATTATTACTCCTTCAAAGTATTTTATGATTAATACCCAATATGGTGTTACATAAATAACTTATCCACAACAAAAAACAAGAAACTTAATTCTTGTCTTTTTTATTCTTTAACTTTTTAATTTTTCTTTTGTATCTTTTCTTTAGTACTTTTAAATTAGGATATGACTTCATTAATCTCTTACCAAACTTAGAATGGTTTGAAACATATTCCCTTACCTTCTTAGTTATTTCCTCAGTATTATCCATAACTATTTTATTAGTATGCAAATGTAACTTAGTAATTATTGAATAAGATGTTATATTATCTATAACAAACAAAATAAATAAAACAATTGCAATTGGATTTAATATATTCTTTGGTACGTTAGATATAATTCCGCTTATAAATGGATTTATAACATACATCAAAAGACATCCTAAAAGACCAAATGGAACCATGGTTTCTAAACATATTCTGCCATTTATATTAAACCCTCTATCACTATAATCCCACCATCTAGCTTTAAATAATTTTTCCATGATGTAGCTAGTTAAATACTCAAGGATAGAACATATTACCATAGACATTATAAATAGCGCTATAAAGTCATTTAAATACCTTTTAAGAAGAAGTATTATAAGTATGCATCCACAGCCATATATAGGACAATATGGTCCCATTAAAAATCCTCTATTTACTAACGTTTTATCTTTATATAACGTAAAAGATATTTCCATTAACCATCCTATAAAAGAATAAATTAAAAATAATACAAAATAAAAACATAAATTATTAAACATATTACCACCTAATATAATTATATCAAAACACTAATATAATTAATATACATAAAAACTTAAAGTGTAAAGAAAAAGGAAACCAAATCAATAGTTTCCTAACTCGTTTTATTTAATTTTAATTTAGTCTTATTTTCTTTTCCATCACGGTAATACGTAACTTCTATTGTATCACCTATCTTATGTTGATATAACTGATATTTAAACTCTGATACCGTAGTAACATCTTCACCATCAATTTTAGTTACAATATCTCCGTCTTTTAATCCAGCATCACTTGCAGGATATCCACTATTTACTTTTATTAAAATAATACCTGATTTAATACTAGAATCAACGTTTATACCATATCTATATAAAGTATATTTATTAGTTAAATCAAGGATTTGTACGCCGACTAATGGTCTTTCAATAGTTTTTCCTTGCGCTAATGTATCAACGTAATTCATAGCATCTTCTATTGGAATTGCAAATCCCATTCCTTCTACTTGTTCATCTACTAATTTTAATGATGTAATACCAATTACGTCACCCGCTAAATTAACTAGTGGTCCACCACTATTTCCTGGGCTTATAGCAGCATCAGTTTGAAGTACCTTAACAATGTAAGATTCTGATGCAAGTGAATTACTATTTGAAGCACTCGTTTCTATTAATCTATCTTTACCAGACAATATACCTTTAGTTACCGTTCCTGCATAAGTAGAACCCATTGGAGAACCTACCGTAAATACCGTATTACCAACAGGAGTATTTTTACTATTACCAATGCTAGCTACCCCAAGTACATCTTTAACATCCATTCTTAATACTGCTAAATCAGTATAAGTATCACTACCTAAAACAGTTAAAGAAGTAGTGTTATTATTTGATAGTACTCCTACAATATTGTTTCCACTAGAAACCACATGAGCATTAGTTAAAACGTATCCATACTTACTATCCTTAGAATAAACAAAACCAGTTCCAGTACTTAAAACAGAACCATCACTATTCATAACTTCAATGCATAAAACAGAATCATATACCTTTTTTATAGCATCTTCCATAGCTTCATCAGTTACCTTAGTTTCCGATATAGTTTTATTTTTAGTAATAATTTTAGGATTCAATTCCGTATAAGCATACATTATAACTAATCCTAAAGTAAATGCTAACAAAATAACCAAAGCAAACTTAATTCCATTTGGAATTTTTTTTCTATTATTACTTTTTTTATTTTGCTTTTTTTCTTCTTTTTTAGACTCTATATATTCAATTTTATCTTGCATACATTATCACTTCCTATTTTATTTTAGCTATTTCTTCCCAATTTGAAGGAAATCCCATTCTGTCTAAAATCTTAGATTGAGGAATAATATTAACCCTACCGTCTAGAAGGTCAAGGTCATAACTTACTTCGTTTACAAAATCAGTAAAATCACTTTCTGTAAGCATACACTTAAGCATTATAACAACTGCAAATATATCATCTTTTCCATATATATATTCATCATTAGTAGTAGGAACATCAAGCTCCATGTGATACCTAGTATCCGGAATTTCCTTTTGAGTACGATGATCATATACAATGTCTTCATGTGCACATAAATTTCTATAATTAGAAAGTAGTGCAATATATATACCTAAAGTTTCTACATCAAGATTATAATACTCTGCAATTGCAAGCTTATCATCTGGTTTTAGTATGGAATATAATTCGTTAATCATTCCAAAAGATAACAATTTAACTAAAATCCATAAAGGGACATAACCATAATTACTAATGTAGTGAAGTGTTGCACTATGTTGCCTTCCATTTAGTTTTATTTGCCTTTTTATTTTATTTAAAACATCATTAACCTGCCTTACCTTTTTTATATCTTGAGAAAAGTTAGATGGTTTTAAATAATCTTTTTCTCTAATACCATATTTTTTAGATAACTTATATGCAATTATTGATTTTAAGTTATTTTCCACAATAAGCAAATTCTTAAATAAAACATTTCTAAAACTTCTATCAAATTGAAATACAGCATACAATTCTTCAAAAGTAGTTCCAGGTATAAACAAACTATCTTTATGATTTTTCATAAAAATATGTCTATAACCATTAATAAAGAAATAATTTTCTCTTAATAGTAATTCTTTTGTCTTATCAATGTCATTAATAACCAACCCACGGCTTTTTAATATTTCAATCTGCTCATCTAAGGTTTTAAACTCTTTTGTTTTCACCTAGCATCACCTATTTTAAATTATATCATAATTTTATTAAAAGTTTATTAAATAATGTTAAAATTTGTCATTTCTAGGTACTAACTAAATAATAATTTATTATGTTGTATAAAATATGTCAAAACAAAAGAAAAAACCAGGAACAAACCTGGTTTTGTAGTAACATATTAACGTTTTGAAAATTGTGGTGCACGACGTGCTTTTTTAAGACCATATTTTTTACGTTCTTTAACTCTTGCGTCTCTAGTTATAAATCCTTCTGATTTTAAAATCTTTCTAAATGAAGCATCAGAAGTTGGATCAGTATTCTTATCATATTCTAGTAATGCTCTAGTAATACCTAAACGGATAGCTCCTGTTTGTCCTGAGAATCCACCACCATATACTGAAACTTCAATATCAAATTTATCAGCAGTTTTAGTAGCTTCTAATGGTTGTTTTAAATCCATAACTAATGTTTTAAAAGGAAGATATTCGTTTACGTCTCTACCGTTAATGGTAATTTTTCCTTTTCCTGAAGTCATTCTTACACGTGCTATTGAACGTTTACGACGACCTGTTCCAATGAATGTTTTTGCCATTTACTCTCCTCCTTAAATTTCCACTATTTCTGGTTTTTGAGCTTGATGCTTGTGATCAGCGCCTTCGTATACGAATAATTTCTTATACATTTGACGTCCTAATCTTCCTTTTGGAAGCATTCCTTTAACTGCTCTTTCAACCATTTCTACTGGATAGTTTTCACGCATTTCTTTAGCGGTTCTTTCTCTTAATCCACCAGTGTATCCACTGTGATTATAATAGATCTTATTGTTTAATTTGTTTCCTGTTAATGTTACTTCTTTAGCGTTTATAATGATTATGTTATCTCCACAATCAACGTGTGGTGTATAAGTAGCCTTATGTTTACCTCTTAACATAACAGCAGCCTTAGCAGCTACTCTACCAAGTGGTTTACCTTTAGCATCGATAACATACCATTTACGCTCAATGTTTGAGGCATTAGCCATAAATGTTGTCATATTTTATTTCCTTTCCTTTATAAGCTCGCTTTCCCACGGCAAACTTATGTGGGTTTATAAAATGTACCAATTTAAATTCTACTTTAAATCGGTACATTTGTCAACTTATTTTATTATATTTCTAATTTTTTTCAGTTATTCTTAAAGTTACCTTAGTAGTCTTAGAAGAATACTTAGCTCTTAAGTCAGAACCTGTTACTAAAACTGGTACTTCATGTTGTCCTGCCTTTAATCCTTTTAAATCTACGTATGCTTTAATCGTTGTAGGATCCATATCCGATAATACCTTTTGAACACCCTTAACGCTAACCGTTACTTTAGTGCTATCTTGACTTGCTGCTTGAACAACTAAGCCATCACCTAAGTTTTCATATTCTAGATAAATATTATCAAATTCCTTAGTTGCCTCATCTCCAAGTGATACGCTAACTGTTACGTTAGATGCACTCATCGCTCTTACACCAGTAGGTTTCTTAATTGTTAAAGCAAATTGTTTATCTTCTTTAAGATCACTTACGTCAACATATACTGGTATGTATGAAATCTTTTCTAACTTACTTGAGTTACCATAAATAGTAACCTTAGATATGTTTGGAGTTATACTGCTAATAGACTTACCAAATACAATGTTTTTATAATTTTTAGGAATTACACGTATTGGAACTTCTTTTTGAGGAGATGCTATTTTAACCGTTGCAGTTACCTTTGATGGAACTATTTCAACGTTAACTTTCTTACCCTTATTATCATAAGCTACTAACTTAACGTCTTTTAATTCTTGCTCTCCTACTCCTGGGTCAACTAAGTTCTTTAAGTCAACCAAAGCTTTAACAGATGCAACTTCATTAATAGTTGCTTCTTTTCCCTTTACAAATACTTTATCAGTACTTAATGAAACATCCTCAACCATTAACTTAGAATCAATCTTATCTTTATTTATAACTTCATAATTAACTTCTTTTTCTTTAGATTGTTTTTCATATATAACAATTGTAGCAACCGATGGATCTAGTTTGTACTCAACAGAACTTAATGCCTTTTTGTACTTTAAGTTAACTTTGTGAACCCCTGGATTTAACCCTGTTAAATCTATTGTTATATCATTAGTTGGTAATTGTTTTGCTAAATAAACGTCTGACTTTCTACCTATTAAAGTTATATCAACCGTTTTAGGTAGTCCTTCTACAACATAAGCTTCTTCATTATAAGTAGCAGATATTGGTTGGTCATAAAGTACTTCTGCTGAAGTTTCAATTAAAGACGTTGTTTTACTATCCGCTATAAAGAAAACACCTAGTGCTATTAAAAGGGAAACTATTATCATTCCAGGCTTCATCGTAAGCATTTTTTCAAAGTTTCTTCCGTTTCCTTTAAACTTTTTAGAAATTCCAGCAAAGAATTTTGCTATCGGAAGAACTATTTTTTTATCAATAAAATGACCAATGGCTTTAAATAATTTACTCATCAATATCACCATCCTCATCTATTTCATAGTCAAACTCTGCAGCTTTCTTTGGCTTTAATTCATCTAATATAAGCATTTTAGCCTCATCCAAAGATAAATTATAATTTAAATCACCATTTATTGCTATCGAAATTCTACCAGTTTCTTCTGATACTATAATTGCAATAGCATCGCTTTCCTCACTTATTCCGATTGCTGCTCTATGTCTTGTACCAAGTCTTTTGCTGAACTTCATTTCCACTGTTGTAGGAAATACAGCTCCAGCACAAGTAACCTTATCTCCTTGTATTATAACGCCACCATCATGAAGTGGATTATCTGGGAAAAAGATTGCATCTAAAAGTTCGTTAGATATATCGGCATACAACTTTTTAGATCTTTCTATATATTCAGAAAGAGAAGTATCCCTTTCAATTACAATTAAAGCTCCTATACGATGCTTTTTCAAATACTCTAAAGACAAACCTATTTCATATACTATTCTTTCTCTTTCGGATATAGTTAGCACCTTATGTCTTCCAAGTAATTGTGATCTACCTAGTTGTTCTAATACAGAACGAATCTCCGGTTGGAAAATAATAACAAGTGCAAGTGGTCCCCACATAACTACATACTCTAATAATAGTCCTATTGCAGTTAAGTCAAATAAATCACTTATAAGCTTAATTATCACAATTATTATTATCCCTTTAAATAACATCGTGAACTTAACGTTATTTTTTATACTTTTTAATATAAAGTATACTCCTGCCCATACAAGACAGACATCAATTATATCTTTTATAATAGTTAATATATTATCTACTGTCATAATTCCTCCTAAAACCTTTTTATTCTCTTTAATGATATATACCAAAATTATACCATAATTATCAGATATTTTTTAATTAAATTTTAGTCATAAAGAAAAACTCCTTATTTTATAAGGAATTTTTTTAAAACATATTATTTATAGAATCATCAGAAGTAATTTGTCCATCAAAGGGTTGTGGCATACCATTATTGGTAGAATTTAAAGTATTTTGTGTATTTAAATTAGGTTCTATACCCGCACTACTTTGATTAGTTGCAACTGGACTTACCGGTTCATTTTGAACTGGCATATTAAAAGATGGATTTGATGCTAAAGGTTCTTCATTAATTACTGAATTACTACTAGTAATAGAATCATTTGGATTTTGATTAGAATCCTGAACTTCTGGTATAACTACATTATTAATGTTATTATTCACATTATTTCCAATTGAATATAAATTACTAAGGTCATTAATATTATTACTATCTAAATTATTAATATTTTGACTAGTAATTAAAGGAGCTTCTTCTTTATTATCTTCACTACTTTCTATATCGCTAGTTGTTTGAACTTTATTTTTATCCTTTTCTGATTGTTCTTTTAACATTTTTTCATCCTTCAATCTTTTATCTCCAAAAAAGCCTATTACAACACAAACAACAAATATAACAACTGATGCGATAAGCGCTGGACTAGCACTTAATATCTGCATAATATCACCCCTATTATCTTCCATAATGATAACAAAAAAATTAAAAAAAAACAAGAACTAGTCTTGTTTTAAATCCAAAAATATGGTTGTTTTAATTTTATCTAATTCATCACCATCATATATTTCTTCTACTTTATACGTTGCATTATCATCATTTGTGCTAGATGAAAATCTCTCATCAAATGCCTTTTTTATTAAATCTTCTTTTACTTCGTATCCGAAATTATAAAAATAATCTTTTAATACATCCTTTATTAATGTTTCAGAAAACATCTCGTTTTGAGAATATACTTCTGCTTTTACGTCTAATACTTTGTCCTTGTCATACTCAGTTGTTATCTTAATATCATTTTCTACGTTGTTATAATCAAAGTACGTCTTTTTAATAATAAACTGTTCATATCCATTTTTTTGTATAGTCTCATACCTATCACATCCATAAGTATCACAATATGAAGATAACTTACTATTCATTTTTGTATAACCACTACTTAAACTTTTATTTATAAAATAAGTACCCACTATATTCAAAAGTAAATAAACTACAAAAGACGCGATAATTATAATTCTATCTCTTTTATTATCATATTTATTAGGATCCTTTAAGAATAAAACGTTAAATACTATTCCAAGGACTAGTAAAACAATATTAACTACCATAAAAACGTTAATTAAAGTAGCATTGTACCCTAATTTAGAATATAAACTTCTAAAAAATACCATAGTAATAAAGATGATAACGTTAATAATAAACAATATATAAGCATTTTTTATAATATTAATTTTTTTATTCATAATGATGCCTCCAATAATTTTATTATATCACAAGTCATTTTTTTATTGAAGATTGAAAATAATTATGTTATTATAAAAATGCAATAAGGAGAAGACGAATATGGGATTACTTAAGATATGTGTAACTATTTTTCTAGCAAGAATAGTAGATGTATCACTAGGTACATTTGTTACGGTACTAACTGTTAAAAACAAAAGAATGCTTGCAACCGTAATAGGATTTTTTGATGTAATAATATGGTTTTTAGTTGTAAAAGAAGCCTTAAATACCAACATCAAAAGTTTGTGGATAGCACTTTCTTATGCAGGTGGGTATGCCGTTGGTACGTTTGTTGGAACAACTTTATCTAACAAGTTTATAAAAGGAAAAGTATCAGTCCAAGTTATCATGGATGATAAAAATAGCATAAACAAGATAACAGATTCAGGTTATGCGTTTTCCAAAGTAGAATGTACTGGTATGGATAACAAAAGAAAACAAATGCTTTTTATTGAAGTTGATAAAAGACACTTAGATGATTTAAAGAAAATAATTAATACTATTGATAGAAATGCGTTTATGGTAATTAATGAAACAAAATACGTAGTAAACGGGTTCTTTAAATAGAGCTTAAAATGCCGCTTTAGTTTAATGGTAAAACAAGTCACTCGTAATGATTAGCTGTAAGTTCGATTCTTACAAGCGGCACCATAATTGATAGGAAACTCGAACTATTTAACCCAGTTCGTTTTTTTATGCAATAATTTTTCGCTATCGTGGTATCATATAATTAGGAGGATATTATGGAAAAGAATATTTTAAATAAAAAAACTTGTGGTTGGAAAAATTTAAGCAGTAAAGAAAAAGATGAAATATTTGATTTTTCTGATGGGTATATATCGTTTTTAAACGAATGTAAAACAGAAAGAGAAACATCAAAATACATCATAGAAAAGCTAAAATCTAATGGTTTTGTTGACATTAAAAACGTAAAGAAACTAAGCTTTGGTGACAAAGTATATATGCTTAACAGAGACAAAAGTGTGTATGCAGCGGTTATAGGAGAAGAAAAATTAGAAAATGGTTTTAACCTAGTTGGTTCTCACATAGATTCACCAAGACTAGATTTAAAACCTAATCCACTTTATGAAGATGCAAAGCTTGCGCTTTTTAAAACACATTATTATGGTGGAATTAAAAAGTATCAGTGGACAACTATTCCATTATCACTTAAAGGCGTAGTAGTTAAACCAAATGGGGAGAAAGTAGAAATAAATATAGGTGAAAAAGAAGATGAACCAGTGTTTACAATAACCGATATATTGCCTCACCTAGCAGAAGAACAATACGAAAATAAAATTGGTAAAGCAATAAAGGGTGAAGATTTAAACATATTAGTTGGAAGTATTCCATCAAGTAGTGATTCTATCAAAGAAAACGTTATGAAAATAATAAACGAAAAATATGGTATAAATGAAATTGATTTTTATAGTTCAGAACTTGAAGCCGTACCAGCATTTAAAGCAAGACACTTAGGTTTTGATAAATCTATGGTTGCAGCATATGGTCAAGATGATAGAGTATGCTCTTATGCTAACCTTTTAGCATTAGTTAACGCAAAAGCTGGAAATAAAACCATGGTTTCTATATTTGCTGATAAAGAAGAAATAGGAAGTGTAGGAAACACCGGGATGTGTTCACAGATGTTTGACCTATTTATCAACGAATTATTAAATAAAAAAGAGGAAAATAATACTGGTGCTATAAACAAAACATACTGTAATTCTATGATGCTTTCTGCAGATGTTGGTGCGGGAGTTGATCCTAACTTCCAAAGTGCGTCTGAGAAAAATAATGCTTCATTTATTGGATACGGAGTTGAATTCAACAAATATACAGGCTCTCGTGGTAAATCAGGAGCATCTGATGCTAATGCTGAGTTCGTTGCAAAAGTAAGAGGAATATTTGAAGAAAATAACGTTAAATACCAAGTATCAGAATTAGGAAGAGTTGACCTTGGAGGTGGAGGAACAATAGCATACATTTTAGCAGATAAAGGAATGGATGTTATTGACTGTGGTGTTCCAATAATTTCAATGCATTCACCATATGAAGTTGCAAGTAAATTCGATATATATCAGGCTTATTTAGGATACAAAGCCTTCTTTGAAAAAGATTAAAGGGAATTTAAATATTTCCTTTTTTATTTTGCATAATAACTAATGGTGATACAAATGAAAGTAAGATTAGGATATGTAGCGTTATCTAAAGCATTAGATGATGTTACAACATCAAGTACTATAACGTATACTAATTATATAAATAAGAATTACAACACGTCTAAACTACTAGAAATAACTAAAAATAATTTAGATTCTTTATATGAAATAATTAAATATAACGTTAAAAATAATTTTCATTTTTATAGATTAACTTCTAAATTAGTACCACTTGCAACACATGATAAAGTAGATTTTGACTATATTACACCTCTTTTAGATGAGTATAAAAAAATTGGCAAATTAATAAATGATAATAATATTAGAGTTGATACTCATCCAGACCAATATGCAGTTTTGAACAGCATGGATAGCAAAATAGTTAAAAATACTGTGGAAATCTTAGAATATCATTATAAAATTATGGATGCCATTGGAATTAAAGATAAAATAATCATTCTTCACGTCGGTTCTAGTGCGTGCGGAAAAAAAGCATCCATAACAAGGTTTATTAGCAACTTTAATAAATTGCCAGATCACATAAAAAAATGTATTGCTGTGGAAAACGATGATAAAGTATATAATATAAAAGATGTATTAGAGTTATGTCATAAAATTAATGTTCCTATGGTGCTAGATTATCATCATTTTATATGTAATAACGAGAAAGAAGACATAAATGATTATTTAAAAGAAATAATAGATACATGGGATGGGAAACTTCCAAAAATGCATTTTTCATCGCCAAAAAGTAAATTAAAAAAAGAGTTTAGAAGTCATAGCGACTATATAAACAAAGAGTGTTTTATAAAATTTATTAATATACTTAAAAAACAAGATAAAGATATTGATATAATGCTTGAGGCTAAAGCTAAAGATGATGCTGTATCAAGATTAGCCAGATGCCTAAAATATGAAACTAATTATAAATTTTTAGATGAGACAACATTTATCATATAAACACAGGCTTTTAATATATTTATTTTTTTCTAATA
>UMFO01029776.1_pt1 | contig 13041 bp, 10 predicted proteins | sample 1965051 | NCBI WGS metagenome assembly UMFO01 (sample SAMEA4836050, study PRJEB28245) | human gut metagenome | biome: gut microbiome; material: fecal sample | place: Denmark | collected 2008
CGGATTCGACTCATTTTACACCGTTACTTTTCTGCTCTCCTGACAATATATGCAGCAACTGCATTTCTTATTATGTCAGGCTTGAACCATTTCAGGCGGTCGCCGGTTTTGCGCTGGCAGTCAGTTCTCCATCGGTAAGGTCGATAAGAATGGTATCTCCCTCTCTGACTTTATCTGCAAGAATCAATTTTGCTGCCAATGTCTCCACATATTTCTGCAGGAAACGTTTCAGCGGTCTTGCACCGTATACCGGGTCATAACCTTTCTCGGTAATATAATCCTCGGCAGCCTTGGTCAGTTCCACTTTCAGTTCACGGTCTGCAAGACGTTTATTCAGATCTTCCATCAGTAACTTGATAATGTTGCCGATGTTGTCTTTGGTCAGCGGCTTGAACATAATGATTTCATCCAGACGGTTTAAAAATTCCGGCCGGAAGTTACCCTTCAGTTCTTCCATGACAGCTTCTTCTGCTTCCGGACGAATCTCGCCATTTTCGTCAATGCCCTCCAACAGATGCATGGAGCCTAAGTTAGAAGTCATGATAATAATGGTATTCTTAAAGTCTACGGTACGTCCCTGGGAATCGGTAATTCGTCCGTCATCCAGTACCTGAAGCAGTACATTAAAGACATCCGGATGTGCTTTTTCCACCTCATCAAAGAGGACTACGGAATACGGTTTCCGGCGGACTGCCTCCGTCAGCTGACCACCTTCATCATAGCCTACATATCCAGGAGGTGCTCCAATCAGACGGGAGACGGAATATTTCTCCATATACTCGCTCATATCGAGACGGACCATATTGGATTCATCATCGAAAAGGCAGCTTGCTAATGCTTTGGCAAGCTCTGTCTTACCTACACCGGTTGGTCCTAAGAACAGGAAAGAACCGATTGGCTTGCTCGGGTCTTTGATTCCGGCTTTGGAACGGATGATTGCTTCTGTTACCTTGGTAACGCCCTCGTCCTGTCCAATGACACGTTTATGCAGTTCTTCATCAAGGTGCAGTGTCTTATTTCGTTCACTCTCAGTCAGTTTTGCTACCGGGATTCCGGTCCAGCGGGAGATAATCTTTGCGATTTCTTCTTCGCTGACACTTTCATGTACCAGTGATAAATCTTCACCTTTGACTTTCTCTTCTTCAATTTCCAACTGCTGCTGTAACTGCGGCAGCTTACCATATTTTAATTCTGCCGCTTTATTTAAATCATAGCTCTGCTCTGCCTGCTGGATTTCATTTTTCAGGCTTTCCAAATCCTCACGCAGCTTCTGGACTTTCTCTACGGATTTCTTTTCATTGTCCCACTGTGCCTTCTTATTCTGGAACTCACTCCGAAGCTCTGCTAACTCTTTCTGTAAGTCAGCTAAACGCTCCTGACTCAGACGGTCATCCTCTTTTTTCAGTGCTGTCTCTTCAATCTCTAACTGCATGACACGACGATTCAGTTCGTCTAACTCGGTCGGCATGGAATCAAGTTCTGTCTTAATCAGTGCACAGGCTTCATCCACCAGGTCGATTGCTTTATCCGGTAAGAACCGGTCTGAGATATATCGGTTCGAAAGCACAGCTGCGGAAACCAGTGCGCTGTCGGTAATCTTTACTCCATGGAATACTTCATACCTCTCCTTTAATCCACGCAGGATGGAAATAGTATCTTCTACCGTTGGTTCGTCTACCATAACCGGCTGGAATCTTCGTTCCAATGCGGCATCCTTTTCAATGTATTCCCGGTACTCATCCAATGTGGTAGCACCGATACAATGCAGTTCTCCACGGGCAAGCATTGGTTTTAAAAGCTGTCCGGCATCCATGGCTCCATCGGTTTTTCCTGCACCGACAATGGTATGCAGCTCATCGATAAAGAGGATAATCTGTCCTTCGGATTTCTTTACTTCATCCAATACTGCTTTCAGACGTTCCTCAAATTCACCACGGTATTTTGCTCCGGCTACCAATGCACCCATATCCAGTGCAAAGAGCTTCTTATCCTTTAATCCTTCCGGAACATCACCACGTACAATCCGTTGTGCCAGTCCCTCTACAACTGCGGTTTTACCTACACCGGGTTCACCAATCAGTACCGGATTGTTTTTCGTCTTACGGGACAAAATACGCACTACATTCCGGATTTCTGCATCTCGTCCAATGACCGGATCCAGCTTCTGGTCTCTCGCCCTCTCTACCATATCATATCCATATTTATTTAAGGTATCATAAGTAGCTTCCGGATTATCGGAGGTCACACGCTGGTTGCCACGCACCGTAGACAGTGCCTGCAGGAAACGGTCTCTTGTAATACCATATTCCTTAAAAATTTCCTTTAATGCAGGATTCGGATATCTTAATAAGGATAAAAACAGATGCTCTACAGAGACATAATCATCTCCCATCTGCTTTGCCTCATCCTCTGCACTAATCAATACCTTATTCAATGCCTGACCGACATAAACCTGTCCGCCGGACACCTTGGTTCTTGCTTCCAGATGGCGGATTGCATTGTCTACAAAATGCTCCTTCTGGATTTCCATTTTCTCAATCAGTTTTAAAATCAGTCCATCTTCCTGCTGCAGTAATGCCACTAAAAGATGTTCCTGCTCGATTTCCTGATTGCCATATTCATATGCTAATTTTTCGCAATCCTGGATTGCTTCCATTGACTTCTGTGTAAATTTCTGAATGTTCATATCTTTCACCTCATTTCCCACTGTGCTATGAACGAATTCCTGTTATTTCTGTTTCCAAGCATAAATATAGCACGTGTTATTAGCACTGTCAAGAGGTGAGTGCTAAAATTTTCAGACAATTTTTGTTAATTTCTATTTTTCTTCTGTTCAATCCATCTTATCAGCTCATCTACGTCTTCCATTGTCGTTGCCCAGCTGGTTGCAAAACGAATTACCGTATGCGTCTCATCCTTTTTCTCCCAGAAGCTGAATTCAACTTTTTGCGCAAGCTTTTCCATAAATGCATTGTCTACCACACAAAATACCTGATTGGTGGGAGCATCCAGATAAAGCTCAATTCCATTTTCCTTTAAGCCTTCCCGAATCTTATCTGCCGCTGCAATTGCCGGCTCTCCGATATGCTCATACAAATCATTTTCAAATAAGACATCAAACTGGATGCCAAGTACCCGTCCCTTAGCAAGCAGTGCTCCATGCTGTTTTACAATGGTAAAGAAATGCGGAATAAGTCCTGGCTTCGGAAATACCACTGCCTCTCCAAACAATGCACCGCATTTTGTTCCTCCGATATAAAAGGCATCGCAGCATGCTGCAATATCTTCTAATGTCACATCATTCGCCGAACATGCCAGTGCATAAGCCAGTCTTGCTCCATCTAAATAAAGTGGAATACCATTGCTGTGGCATACTTTACTTAATGCTTCTAATTCCTGCCGGTTATATAAGGTTCCATATTCTGTCGGCTGGGAAATGTATACCATTCCCGGCATCACCATATGATCACGGTTGCCATCCTCTTTAAATGTATTTAAGACTTCTTCCACCTTTTCTGCGCTGATTTTTCCGTCTGTCTGCGGAATCGTCAACACTTTATGTCCACCCGCTTCAATAGCTCCTGCCTCATGGGAACTGACATGTCCGGTCTCTGCCGCAATCACTCCCTGATAGGATGCTAACAGGGCACCAATTACCGTGGCATTGGTCTGCGTTCCTCCCACCAGAAAATGCACCTCTGCCTCCGGTGCATTGCAGGCCTTCCGAATCTTTTCCCTTGCAGTTTCCGAATATTCATCCAGTCCGTATCCGGCACTTTTTATCAGATTTGTCTCCGCTAACTTCTTGAGAATTGCCGGATGAGCTCCTTCCATATAATCACTTGCAAAAGCTAACTGTGCTGCCATTTTTCTTTTCCTCTCTCTATTCTATACTGACATAGATTCTTCTTCTATGATTTTTCCTACTTCCTCCGGTTTGATTTCCACAATCTCTGCTATCTGTTCTAAGGTATAGCCCTTCCTGTGCATATTGGTAATTACTTTTTTGTTTGTTTCTCTTAATGTCTTTTCTGCAGCCTTTTCTGCTGCTCTTTCTTCTATTCCTTCACTCAGATTACACATCAGGTTCACTTCCTCTCTCAATTCTTCACTTACCGGAATCTGATATTCCAGTTCTATCATATTTAATTTTTCTTCTGCTTCTATTTCATTTGACAAAAGTGTGCTTATCAGCCGATGCAGCTCATAGCGTTCCTCTCTTTTGGGAACTTCATTTGTTACACCAAGCAATACAATATTCAAAAGGTCTATATTTCCTTCCCAGTCATATTCATTTACGATATCTTCTTTCATCAGATGAATATAACTCATCGAATTCATATCCATATTCATGCAAATCCAGATACTAAATACCCGTTTTATGTCATCATAATCCGAATGCCAAAAATCACGTTCCTTTTGGGATGAAATAAGCCTGCTTACATAGAATATCGCCCGGTTCAATATTTTATATGTAACAGGTTTGTTCTTCTGAGCTTCAATATTTACTATAATTTGAGAAATTCCATCTCTCATGCGCACATAAAAAACAATATCAAACCTGACCGTTCCTTCATTTATTTCTGCATTTTCTGAATTAAATCCGCCAATATGTCCTGCCATATCGCTTGCATTTGTAAGTCCCGGTTCTATGGGCACAACACCAACCTGTGGTTTTCCTTCAATATACGGTATCACATCCTTGGGATTCATACCTTTAAATTCATCCACAGTATTCACCAAAATATGCGCCAGAATACTTTTTTGTCCTAAGAGTCTTTTGGCACATTCATCATATTGTGCCCGATTTCTTGCAGCTTTTACTGCATTTGTAATTTCGCTGTTCAGATTAATAGCCTCCTTTGTTTCCGATTCCTCTCTCAAACCCTTCACAAAGTATGCTCTATTGAATATCAATCCAATTTCATTATACGGTTCCATCCTATCAGACGCAAATAAATTTTTCACAAAGAACTCCCGGAACATCGTTTTTTCGATACTCCGGGAGTCTGCTATCTTTTCTTCTATAATATATTGTCTAAGTTTCTGATTACATCAGTTTACGGAATAAAGCTTTCAAATCCTCTACATTTGTATCCTTTGGATTGCCCGGTGCACAGGCATCAGCAAAAGCGGATTCTGCAAGGAATTCTAAGTCTTCTTCCTTTAATGCCTCTAATTTTGTTGGAATTCCAACATCTACAGATAACTGCTGTACCGCATCAATGGCTGCCTTTCTGTATTCTTCTACAGACATATCATCAACGCCTTTTACACCCATTGCTCTTGCAATCTCACGATATTTCTCACCAGTGCATTCTGCGTTGTATTCCATTACGATTGGAAGCATCATTGCACAGGCAACTCCATGTGGAGTATCATATACAGCACCTAATGTATGTGCCATGGAATGTGCAATTCCAAGTCCTACATTAGAAAATCCCATTCCTGCAATATACTGTCCTAATGCCATTCCTTCACGGCCTTCTTTTTCATTGGCAACTGCACTTCTTAAAGATCTGCTGATAATTTCAATCGCTTTCAAATGAAACATATCAGTCATTTCCCATGCAGCCTTTGTAGTATATCCTTCAATGGCATGTGTCAGTGCATCCATTCCGGTGGAAGCTGTCAATCCCTTTGGCATAGATGACATCATCTCCGGGTCAATTACTGCGATAACCGGCATATCATGCGGGTCTACACATACAAATTTTCTCTTACGCTCTACATCTGTAATTACATAGTTAATGGTAACTTCTGCTGCAGTTCCGGCTGTTGTCGGTACAGCAATAATCGGAACACAAGGCTTCTTTGTCGGAGCTACACCCTCTAAGCTTCTGACATCCTCAAATTCCGGATTTGCAATGATGATACCAATTGCTTTTGATGTATCCATAGAAGAACCACCACCAATTGCAATGATATAATCTGCTTTTGATGCTTTAAATGCTTCCACACCATGCTGTACGTTCTGAATGGTAGGATTTGCCTTGATATCTGAATAGATTTCATAAGCAAGTCCTGCTTCATCCAATACATCGGTTACTTTGGATGTTACACCAAACTTAATCAAATCCGGGTCGGAACAGACAAATGCTTTCTTAAATGCTCTTGCCTTTGCCTCGTTTGCGATTTCTTTAATTGCTCCTGCACCATGGTAGGAAGTCTCATTTAACATAATTCTGTTTGCCATTTTATCTTCTCCTTTGTCCTTTATTGATACCTCTATTTTACCAATGAAAAAGACAAATAAAAAGTTACAAAAAGGCAACTCTGTCACTTGATTTTTCAATATCTGTCATGGGCAAATTCCACTCTCAATCATCATCCGTCACCACTATATCATCTGCAATTTTTCAAATACCGCTTTCAGTTCCGCCGGCACCGCTTCCGTCAGTGCCTTTGCCAGTTCCTTCGGTGTAGCCTTCTTTCTTCCAAGCACCCACTGAATTGTCATATAAACTGAACCCTGGCAATACATTTCCAGAAGGAAATGAAGATGCTCCGATAATTTCTGTCCTGATTTCTTTTCTATCTTATCCGTATAAAACCGGGTAATCAGTTCAAAATCATGGTCTCTTAAGCAGTTCTGGCTGTCTGATTTAAATGCAGCCCGGAAAAATAATTTTTCCTGCTCAATATATTCAAATTTCTTTATCAGCCCCTCATATACCGTCTTTCCCTCTCCCATATGTTCAAAGGATTCTGCTAAAATTTTGTCAAAATACCAGTTTATCAGATCATATTTATCCTGAAAATGACGGTAAAATGTCTGTCTTGTCGTTCCGCTCAGTTCCACAATCTGCCGCACTGTAATCCGTTCTATCGGCATCTTCGCCATACACTGCTTCATGGCATCTGCCAGCCGGTATTTCATCTGTTCTGCTTTCTGAACATTCTGCTCCATGCCTTCTCCTCCACTTACTCTGCCAATCTACTATCGTCAGCATAGCACCAACCTGTGAAAAAGGCAACCTGACCGCTTTCTCCTATAAAGTTTTCCTGCGTTTCCACCGCCAGATTACAATAGAAAGGAGAACTGCCACATAATCCGTCAGTGCCTGTCCGTAGATAACACCGTGCAGACCGAGCAATGCATTCAAGCCGTAAAGCACCGGAATCAAAAGTACGCCCTGTCTCAATATAGAAAGAATCGTTGCCGGAAGTGCATTTCCGGTAGACTGCATACAGTTCATATTCATAAATAAAATACCAATGACCGGACCGGAAATCATATAAGCAATCAGCATTTTTACACCATAATTTATGACCTCTGTATCAGAAATAAACAGGCGGATAATCGGCTCCCGGAAAAAGAAAAACAGTGCTGTCGCCAATACACCTACAATCAGACAGCATTTCTTCGTATAACGTTCCACTGCAATAAAACGCTCCCTGTTCCCTGCACCGTAACTATAGCCTAATAACGGTTGTACTCCATTTGCCAGTCCCATCTGTAAAAATGTGATAAACATATTTGCCTTAAATACAATTCCAATAGCCGCTACCGGTGCATTTCCATATGCCACCAGAATCTGGTTTAAAATAATCGTAGAAATGCTCATCAATGCAGAAAAAATAGCTGTTGGAAGTCCTGCCGAGCATACCTGGGACAGAATTCTGTCCCCACATTTAAAATACCGGAATGCCATAGACATGTTCCTGCTCTTTCTACAGAAATACCAAAGATAATATACACTCGCCATTATATTTCCAATAGTCGTTGCAATGGCCGCGCCTGCTGCACCCATACCAAATCCACTGATAAATATCGGGTCTAAAATAATATTGGCCACGGTTCCTATCATACTTCCTGTCATAGCTTCCCGGCTGGCTCCGTCCGCACGCACAACAAAGCTTGCTGCCGCAGACCAGATAATAAACGGTGCACCATAAGAAATGTATGTTGTGTATCCTTTCGCCAGTTCATAAGTATCTGCATCTGCTCCAAACAATTGTAAAACCGGCTGCATTCCAACCAGTAAAATTACAGCAAAAACAATTCCCACGATAAGTGATGCATAGGTAATAAAAGAAGAAACCTGCTTTACTCTTTTTTCCTTCTTTTCGCCCAATGCCATAGATGCCGCTGCGCTTCCGCCCATACCAAACATATTGGCAAATGCCATAAATAATATAAAAATCGGATTCGTCTGACTGACCGCAGCCACCTGCAACGGATCCCCTGTCTGCCCTACGAAAAACGTATCCGCCATATTATAAACGACAGTAACCAGACTGCTGATAACACTTGGAATTGCCATCTTTGCTACTGCCTTCGACACCTTCATGCTGCCCATCAATTCATTTTCATCCATTGTAACCCTTCCTTTCTGCCGGTAAAATCTGCTTTCCAAAGCCACTCATCGACCTCTTGTAACTTTAAATTTCTCATTCCAGATTCCGAAGCATCTTCTCTGCAATTCTTAAAAATTCTTTTCTTTCTTCTTCCGTAATTCCCTGTAATAAAAGTTCTTCCGATTCCGTAATTTCCTTTCGCAGAATATGTTCAATCTTCCGCGCCTGTTCTGTAAAAACAATCTTCTTATATCTTCCATCCTCTGATTCCGGCACCCGGCAGATTAGTTCTGCCTGCTCAAGATTCTTTAAAGTCTCTGTTGCAGTAGACGGACGCAAGCCAAATTCTTCCTCAATCTCTTTCTGGTATACCGGATGGTTTTCTGATTCCACCAGAATATAATTTAAAATGTTACCCTTTGCTCCGCTGATTCCGATAGATTCCTGTATTTTCTTAGAACGTCTGCGGAGCCGGTTGGATATTTTATTAATTACCTTTCCTGTTTCCATGGCAAATCTGTTCCTTTCTTTAAACTTATTACTATTTCTAATTAGTTCGGTTCCTAAGTATTTTAGTCAGATTTTATTCCATTGTCAACTTTCTATTTTATCTACTCTATTTCTTCATGCATAATATTCCTTTTCCCGGCTCATGCTAATGCCGATATCTAAACTTTTCTTAGGCGATTATGAAAAAGAACGTAAGAATTTTGAAAGAAAAATATATCTTTTCGCAATCGTCCAAAAAATTTTCTATAAAAGGAGATTATCGTATGGGAAATAACATGGATTTAAATTATGAAATGTTCTGCTATCAGTGTGAACAGACAGCCGGTGGCAAAGGCTGTACAAAGCTTGGCGTATGCGGAAAGACACCGGAAATTGCCAACCTGCAGGATTTACTTATTTTTCAGATAAAGGGGATCAGCTGCTACGGAAAAGTGCTGGTGGAGCAGGGACAACATATGGACAAATCGATTGTAAGCTTTATTGAAAATGTACTTTTTACGACACTTACCAATGTAAATTTTGATGCAGATGTACATGTAGCACTGCTCCGGCAATCACAGCAAATCAAAGAAGAACTTCACAATTTGGTAGGTGAAATTTCGAATTCCACACTCCATGCCACCTATCATCTGCCGGATTCAAAAACGGATATGTTAAAGGATGCTCCTATGGCGGGCATTATGTATGACAAATCCTTAGACCCAGACATCCGCTCCCTCCGTCAAACTATTCTCTACGGTTTAAAAGGTATCAGTGCCTATGGTCATCAGGCAAGAGAATTAGGTTACTTCAGTGATGAAGTGGATGACTTTTATATACTGGCATTAGAAGCCATTACCGATGACCGGCTGACTGTCGAAGACCTGATCCGTCTGACCATGCGTACCGGTGAAATGGCTATTGAAGTCATGAAAAAACTGGATGATGCCAATACCACTATTTATGGCAATCCTTCCCCGCATAAGGTAAATGTTACTATTAAAAAAGGGCCATTTATCATTGTCTCCGGCCACGACTTAAATGATTTGGAAATGCTGTTGAAGCAGACGGAAGGCACCGGCATCAACATCTATACCCATGGTGAAATGCTGCCCTGCCACGGTTATGATGGGCTGAAAAAATATTCTCATCTTGTAGGTAACTTCGGTGGAGCCTGGCAGGATCAGCAGAAACAGTTTGACAACATTCCCGGCTGTATCCTGATGACCACCAACTGCCTGATGCGCCCGAGAGATTCCTACAAAGACAGGATTTACAGCACGAATGTAGTAGGCTGGGATGGTGTAAAACATGTCGGTCGGAAAGAAAATGGAGACAAAGATTTCAGTGAAATCATAAAACAGGCAATTGAACTGGGCGGCTTTCCGGAAGACCAGCCGGCAAAAGAGATTCTGGTAGGTTTCGGACACCACGCTGCCTTAAGCTATGCCCCACAGCTTGTGGAAGCTGTTAAAAGCGGACAAATCCGTCATTTCTTCCTTATCGGCGGCTGTGACGGTGCCCGTCCGGGACGAAATTACTACACTGACTTTGCCCAAATGGTTCCATCCGACTGTATGATTCTAACGCTTGCCTGCGGAAAATACCGTTTTAATAAACTGGATTTTGGTGAAGTAGCCGGACTGCCACGTCTTTTGGATGTGGGACAATGTAATGATGTCTACTCTGCCATCCGCATTGCTACTGCGCTTGCAGATGCTTTTGAAACGGACATAAACGGACTTCCACTGTCACTGATTATATCCTGGTATGAACAGAAAGCGGTTGCTGACCTGCTTGCCCTTTTAAGCCTTGGCATTCATGATATTTATTTAGGTCCAACGCTTCCTGCCTTCATCAGTCCAAATGTGCTGCAGTATCTTACCGATACCTTCCACATAAAGCCAATCAGCAATGCTTCCGATGATATCAAAACCTGCCTGAAACAAAGCCTCTAAATAATAAACCTCCTTACCAGTTTTCTGGTAAAGAGGTTTTTATTTATGCAAAATCTATTTTCCTGTCTGATTTGCAATGCAGACGCAATACCATTTATCATCTGTCTGACTGACATCATGATTACAGTTGATAATCGGATGATTCAGGTCATTTGGTGGAATGTAACGTACCACACCGATTCTTCCATCGGACATCTGTACCTTTACATCCCGGTAATTTTCCACCATATTTTTCACAAATAAGTCTACCAGGCGTTCATCCAGTCCCGGAAATTCGCCCTTTTTAAATTTCTCCAACACATCAAAAGGAATCATGGATTCCTTATAACTTCTCTGGGAAATCATGGCATCATACACATCGGAAATGGCGGTAATCCTTGCCAGCAGAGAAATCTCATCTCCTGCAATCTGATCCGGATAACCCTTTCCATCCAGCCGCTCATGATGATGTCTTGCCGCTAACCGGATATCTTCATCTACATTATCCCAAAGCAGCTCATATGAATAAACGGGATGAGCTTTTATGATTTCAAATTCTTCTTCCGTAAGTCTTCTCGGTGCATTTAAGATTTCTTCCGGTATCTTCGTCTTTCCGATATCGTGCACTAATCCGGCGCATACCAGCTTTTTAATCACCGGTTCCGGAAGCTTCAGCCACTGCCCGATAACACCATTGGTAAATGCTACGTTCAGGGAATGGCGCTGCAAATTCTCATCCATCTCTCTCGGTGCATCAATACACTGAAATATTTTAGGAAAATCCAATACCTTAATCTTAGTAAAAATATCCTTTGTAACAGTCTCCGTTGCTTCCATATTAATTTCGGAAGCATTTCTGGTTACAGAAAAAATACTGTCTACATCGTTTTTTAATGCTGTATAGCCGACTGCTTCTTCGTATACTCTCTGCAATGCAGCTCTTGGTGCTTTTCCACTGTTGAGAATTTCCTGATAAGTTTCCTCACTGGTTGTAATATATCCACCACGTTCAAACTTGGAAAGTTTATCTAACCGGTCCTGTGTCAGGACTTCGCCCCGTTTCAAAAGCAGCACCGAACCTCTGTCATTATAAATATCTCCGGAAAGTTCCAGGCCTTCCCATAAAAAATCAATTGGAATTTTTCTAAGTCTCATTCTGTCACTCCGCCCTTATATATTCCTGTCACGAATCATCATGCAGCCATACTCTTCTGTCTTAAGATTTGCATTCTGTATCCGGACAATCCGATATGTCTTCTGTAACATTGTATCTCCAAGTTTCACACAAATCCGCAGTTCCGTTCCAATTGTCCCGCTTCCTGCCATTGTCTGAATCAGAATTCCATTTCCACTGATATTACAGGTTTCCATTTCAATTGGCTTCTGCAATTCAATTAATGTTCCATCCACAATAACAGATTCTATATATCCCTTTTCTTTTAAGGGATAACGGGCATGCTTCCGCTTCTCACCATTCTTACTCCTGCCCAGCTCGATTTCTACTTCATTGGCAATTATAACCTTCCGAAGATTACCGGCAGCTTCTACCAGGCTCCCATTCGGTCCAAATATGATAACCGTCACTGCATGCTCCATCCGGTTGTCAAGGCTTCCTGCACTAACCTTTACTACTTTACGGATCGGATCATACGATTTAATTCTTGTATCTAATACCATCTTCCCGCCGGCAATTTCCTTTACAATAATCCGGCAGCCATTTAACTCCATCATTCCTGCCATAATTTGCATTTCTCCCTGATACTGTTGCTCACCTATTATCCATATCTCATTTCTGTTTGATATATTTTATCACGCCTATCCCGGTTTGAAAATATTTTTACCAAAAATAATAGTATAAAATCAGTTGCACAATCAGTATAAATGGCATTCCTATTACAAAGTACCAATGTTTTGTCTTATGACGGAACAGATACATACCTGCCCATGTCCCAATGCTTCCTCCCAGTATGCTTACCAGAAATAATGTTTTTTCAGGAATACGCCATTTATGACAGATGGCTCTGCGTTTATCTATTCCCATGACGGATAGCCCGACAATATTTGCAATTATAGCATATGCAATTGCTATTTTCTGAATTGTAGTCATTCTTTTCTCCTTTTTCAAACATTAATTTTCGGCGATTGCAAAAGGAAATAATCTTTGCTGGAAAATATTACGGAGATTTACAGCGGATTATCTTTATCCGTTATGAAATGCCAGCAGTTCTTAGAAAGCGTGTTTTTCTTGCTGATAAACTGTCTTTCCGGTTGCTTTGACTGAATAGCTGCACTGTCCGTCGAGAACAGATGCCGC
>UMFO01015235.1_pt1 | contig 13009 bp, 10 predicted proteins | sample 1965051 | NCBI WGS metagenome assembly UMFO01 (sample SAMEA4836050, study PRJEB28245) | human gut metagenome | biome: gut microbiome; material: fecal sample | place: Denmark | collected 2008
AGCGTCCGGTCGTCCGTGCGCTCCACCTTTACCCACGTTGCTCCGGGAGTGGCTTCCCACGTGGCCGGGGAGGCCTTCACCTCGATGACCAGCGGCTGATTCCCTTCACCCAGGAACGAGCACGACACCTGGCTCAGGTTGACGTACTGAAGAGTCTCTTCCGTTCCGGTAGTACAGCCTGTCAGTACGGCTGCCGCACAGAATGCGAGGATACCTCCTAAAAATAGATTCTTTTTCATGTTTTTACAGTTTACAGGTTCTTGTGAACAATTAACAAATAAAGGTTGCTTCCCAATTTAAGCTCCCAAAAATAATGATTAAATCCATATTAGATATACCCGTGTTGAAAAATACGCATATTCATCTTTTATGAATTTTTATAAAACATAAGCGCTGTTTTTATCTCCCTTTCCCGGCAGCGGAACGATACATTTGGAACACATCCGGATTTTTTGATGCAAACCCGAAAGCAATACCACAAAAGCGCGGCGATTTAACACCCGTTTCCCGGCAGCCACAGCAGCCGGCACTTCCCTTCCGCAAAATATCCGGAAAGCCCTCACGTTTATAAAACGAAGATTGGTCATATCTTTGTATGCAATATCGTCTTTTTTATTATGGCCGACCACGAACAGCACACGTTATCCGTAAAGGAACAGGTTGCCCTGCTCCCCTCTACTCCCGGCGTCTATCAATTCCTCAACCGTGCCGGAGAGATAATTTATGTCGGCAAGGCCAAGAATCTGAAGAAGCGCGTTTCGTCCTACTTCATGGAGTCGCGCGAACACGCTCCGAAAATCCGGATGATGGTACGGCAGATAGCCGCCCTGCGGCACATCGACGTTCCCACGGAACAGGATGCGCTGCTGCTCGAAAACTCGCTTATCAAGACCCTGCAGCCGCGCTACAACACGATGCTCAAGGACGACAAGACCTATCCCTGGATAGTGGTGCGCAACGAGCCCTTCCCCCGTGTGATGTCCACCCGGAGGCTGGTGCGGGACGGTTCGCAGTATTTCGGTCCTTACTCTTCGGTGATGGTGCAGAAAAACATGCTCGACCTCATTCACGGCATCTACCAGCTCCGCACCTGTTCCCTGAACCTCTCGCCCGAAGCGATAGCCCGGGGCAAATACGGCGTATGCCTGGAGTACCACATCGGCAACTGCAAGGGGCCGTGCGCCGGCCGGCAGAGCGCCGAGGATTACGCCGCAGGCATCGAACGGATAAAGAAGACGCTGCGGGGCGACCTGCGCTCCACACGCGAGTTCCTGCACCGGCAGATGACGGAGGCCGCGGCGGAGCTGAACTTCGAGGCGGCGGCACACTTCAAAAACCGCCTGATGCTGCTGGAGAACTATGAAAGCAAATCGGTCATCGTAAGCACCACCCTGCGGCGGGTGGACGTCTTCTCGCTCCTGATGGACGAGACGGACAGCACGGCCTACTGCAACTACGTGAAGGTCGCGGACGGCACGGTGGTGAACAGCTTCACGGTACAGCTCTCCGTCGGAGCGGGAGCCGACGAAAAAGAGGTGCTCTCGCGGGCCATATCGGACATCAGCGAAAAGCTCTCCGGCCGGCTCGCCCGCGAAGTCATCGTCCCTCTGCTGCCGGAAGAGGGGCTCTTCGAGGAGGTAAAGTTCACGGTGCCCACCCGGGGCGACCGGCTCAAGCTGCTGGAGTTCTCGCAGCGAAGCGCACGCCTCTACCGCCTCGAAAAGCTGAAGAACCTTGAAATCAAGAACCCGGAAAAACATACCGACCGGCTGATGGAGTCCATGCGCAAGGCGCTGCACATGGAGGTACAGCCGCGCCATATTGAGTGCTTCGACAACTCCAACCTTCAGGGCACCTATCCCGTAGCCTCGTGCGTGGTCTTCCGCGACGGCAAACCCTCGCGCAGGGAGTACCGCCACTTCAACGTCAAGACCGTCGTCGGCCCGGACGACTTCGCCTCCATGCGCGAGATAGTGGGCAGGCGCTACGGCCGCCTGCTCGCCGAGGGAGCCGAGCTGCCCGACCTGATTGTCGTGGACGGCGGCAAAGGACAGCTCAGTGCCGCTTACGGCGTCCTTTGCGAACTGGGACTGGAGAACCGCATCGCCATCATCGGTCTGGCCAAACGCATCGAAGAGGTCTTTTTCCCGAACGACCCGATGCCCTACTACCTCGACCGGACGGGCGAACCGCTGAAAGTCATCATGCACCTGCGCGACGAGGCGCACCGTTTCGGCATCACGTTCCACCGCAACAAACGCTCGGCAGGTTTCGTCCGTACCCAGCTCGAAGAGATAGAGGGGATAGGAACCAAGACAGCCGACCTGCTGCTGCGCCGGTTCCGCAGCGTGGCCCGGATACGCAGGGCTTCGGAAGAGGAGCTCGCCGATGCGGTCGGAACGGCGAAAGCCCGCAGGGTCTACGCCTATTTCCACGACGGCACCCCCGCTCCGGACAGGCCCGGCGAGGACGACGGAGCGGGAGAATCTCCGACGGCAAACGGCGCTTCCGATGCCTGAGACACAAATCGGAACGGCCCCCGCAATACGTAGGGCTTATCGCACCATAACAACTAATTATAACCGTTTTGGATTTATTAAAGGCAGATTGCCTATCTTTGCGAGACAGATAAACCGACAATTATGAGCGTAGAAAGAGTAAAATGCCTCATCATGGGCAGCGGCCCCGCAGGATATACGGCCGCAATATACACGGGACGCGCGAACCTCAGCCCCGTCCTCTACGAGGGAATGCTGTCCGGCGGACAGCTCACCACGACGACCGAAATCGAGAACTTTCCCGGATACCCGGAAGGCGTCATGGGTACGCAGCTCATGGAGGACCTCCGCAAACAGGCCGAACGCTTCGGCGTGGAAATACGCCGGGGCATCGTCACCGATGTCAATCTGGAGGCTTATCCCTTCATCCTGACCGTGGACGGCGACCGCACCGTCGAAGCCGAGTCGCTCATCGTAGCCACCGGCGCATCGGCCAAATACCTCGGACTGCCCTCCGAAAACAAATTCAAGGGAATGGGCGTGAGCGCATGCGCCACCTGCGACGGTTTCTTCTACCGCGGACAGGACGTAGCCGTGGTGGGCGGCGGCGACACGGCGGCCGAAGAGGCGAGCTACCTGGCCAACATCTGCAACAAGGTCTACATGATTGTGCGCCGCAACGAACTCCGGGCATGCCACGTCATGCAGAAACGGGTAAAGGAAAACCCGAAAATCGAAATCCTGTTCGAACACCAGACCAAGGAAGTGCTCGGCGACGACAACGGCGTGAACGGCGTCATCGTTGTGAACACGAAAGGGGAAGAACGACGCCTGGACATCACCGGATTCTTCCTCGCCATCGGTCACAAGCCCAATACCGACCTCTTCCGCGGCAAGCTCGACCTCAACCCCGAGGGCTATATCGTAACCCGCAGCAACACGAGCCACACGAGCGTGAACGGCGTATTCGCTGCGGGCGACGTGCGCGACCCGCGCTACCGTCAGGCAATCGTCGCCGCCGGAAGCGGCTGCATGGCGGCAATGGACTGCGAGAAGTACCTCATGCTGGGCGGCGATATCTGATGTACCGGCCGGGAGAGCACGGGATTCCGCTGCAATCGCCCGGAAACGGCTTTTCGGAAAGGGCTGTGTCAAATTGAACGAATGCAGTTCAAAAGGGCGCAGCCTTTTCGAATGTATGAGGAGCGACAGGAGGCAATATGCCGAAAATCCCGGTAGAAACATGACGGCAGGCACCGATGCCGATTAAAAACGCGGCAATTCACAGCGATTCAGACCGAGATTCGTGTCCGATATAGACCACGGGATAGCGCACCTATCCTCTTTGCTTCTGAAAATATCCCCTCCATAAATTTATAAGATGAACGACATCATCGACGCACGCTGCGGCTGGGCCGGGAGCGACGAACTGTACATCAAATACCACGACGAAGAGTGGGGACGGCCCGTTACCGACGACCGGACCCTGTTCGAATTTCTGGTACTCGAAAGCGCCCAGGCAGGGCTGTCCTGGATTACAATCCTCCGCAAACGCGAAGGTTACCGAACGGCTTTCCACCACTTCGACATACAGCGAGTGGCACGCATGACATCGGAGGACATCGACCGGCTGATGCAGTTCGGCGGCATCGTCAGAAACCGGCTGAAGATTACCGCCGCAATCGCCAACGCCCGGCTGTTCATAGCCATTCAGCAAGAATTCGGCAGTTTCTACAACTACGTCCTCTCCTTCTTCCCCGACCGACAACCGGTCGTCCATCACTTCCGAAGACTGGAACAGGTACCCGCCACATCCGCCGAGGCGGACGCCCTGAGCGGTGACATGAAAAAGCGGGGTTTCAAGTTCTTCGGCCCGACCATTTGCTACGCCTTCCTGCAGGCGACCGGTTTCGTGAACGACCACCTGGAGGGGTGCCGCTGCAAAGTGCCCGACCGTCCCCTCCCCGACCGGAGGGCAGAAGCCGACTCCCGGCGCACGGTCGGAGACGGCTCCGACGACAGCCGATGAACAGGCCCTACACGAAACCGCAGGTAATTTACAATCATATTCAGGAGACATGCTGACCATAGAGGAGATACTTACGATAGATTCCGGGGAGGCTTTCGAGCGGACAGCCCTGGAACTTTTCGCTTTCCAGGCGGAGCGGTGCGCCCCCTACCGCGACTACCTCGATGCGATAGGCATCGCGCCCGGCGAGGTGACCCGCAGCGCCGACATTCCGCACATGCCGATAGAACTCTTCAAGAGCCGGAAAGTCTATTGCGGCACGAAAGAGCCGGAGCTGGTCTTTACGAGCAGTACGACGGGCGGGGACACCCCTGCCCGGCACTATGTGGAGAACACGGAGAATTACCGGCAGACACTCCGCAAGGCGTTTTCGCTCTTTTACGGACGGCCGGAGAATTGGTCGTTCTATGCGCTGCTGCCCTGCTACCTCGAACGGGAGGGTTCGTCGCTGGTATGGATGGCCGACGACCTGATAAGAAGCGGCGGGGGAGGCTTCTTCCTCGATGAATACGAACAACTGCTCGAATGTATGGCGGCGGACAGCCGTCCCAAAATCCTGTTGGGCGTGAGCTATGCACTGCTCGACCTGGCCGAGCAATACGCCCCCCGGTTGCGGGACACGGTCGTGATGGAAACGGGAGGGATGAAGGGACGCCGGACGGAACTGCCCAAAGAGGAGTTCCACCGGATTCTGTGCGACGCATTCGGCACCGACGTCATCCATTCCGAATACGGCATGGCCGAGCTCACGTCGCAGGCCTATTCCTCCGGGAACGGGATATTCCGAACCCCGCCTTGGATGCGCGTCACGATACGCGACTTCAACGACCCGTTCGAGACGCTGCCGGCCGGCCGACGCGGCGGCATCAACATCACCGACCTGGCCAACCTCCACTCCTGCGCATTCATCGAGACACAGGATGCGGGAATCGCCTATCCAGACGGTTCGTTCTCCGTACTCGGCCGCATGGACCGGACACAGACGCGCGGATGCAACTTGCTGGTCGATTAGAAGGCCGGGAAAGGCGGCAGGCCGTTTTCGCAGCGATGCGACGCGCAGCTAATGAAAAATCATTAATTTTGGCCGGGCGGACGACGGCAGCCGCGACCGGATTATTGCCAAAAAGATGGGAAAACGCAAAAGGGAACAGCGACGCAGGGATTACGACATCCGGCAGGCACAGCACGAACAAGTTATCGAACGGATACCGCTGGAACGCGGATGCAAACTTATCATGGTATATGTGGAGGGGTACGAAGACGTAGCCTTCTGGCGCAGCGTCTTCGACGACTACGAATCGGACGAATTCATGTTCGAAATTTCCGTACCGCTGCGCAACGACCTTGCCAAAGGGAAAAAGGTGGTGCTCCATCTGGCCGAAGACCCGGAGGTCAGGGATACCCTCTTCTGCATCGACAGCGACTTCGACTATCTTTTCGCCGACCAGACGCCCGTATCACGGGAGATAAACCGTACCCCGCACATCTTCCATACCTACGCATACGCCACGGAGAATTACCTGTGCTACGCCCCATCGCTGCACAACATCTGCGTGAAGGCCACCAAAAACGATACGAACATCTTCGATTTCGAAAAGTTCTTCGCCGACTATTCGCGCACGATATACCCGCTTTTCCTGTGGTACGCCTACTCGGCGCAGATAGCCACACCGAACATCTTCCCCCTGATAGAGTTCAAGAGCAGCGTCAAACTGAACTACCTCGAAGTGGAAGGGAACGGGGCGGAGACGCTCGCATGGCTGGAACGACAGGTACAGCGCAGGCTGCGGAGCCTCCGCGGACAGCATCCCGACATCGAACGGCAGTTCCCCGCCTTCATCGAGATGCTCGGCAAACGGGGCGTCACGCCGGAGAATACCTACCTCTTCATGCAGGGACACACCCTCATGGACAACGTCGTCATGCCTGTCCTGGAGGCCGTATGCGACAAACTGCGCTACATGTCCATCTCCCGCATCAACGGGTCCGACCGCAGGGGGGTATCGCTCGTGAACGAGCAGAGCAACTACAACAACGCCCTTCAGGACGTGCGCAGTGCGCTATCCTTCAACGAGAACTACAAGGAGTGTTTCCTGTACAAAAAACTGAAGCACGATATAGAGAGATACCTCGACGCCCTGCGCCGGGCCCAGCCGGACTACAACTGCCGGAAAGGCTGACGCAGACTGCGAAGAAACCCCGGCCGTCACTTACTGTATTTCGACGCCCATTCGAGTATCTCTTCGCTGCGGACATGAACGCCGTATTTGCGTGCCTTTATCAGAATACGGTGTGCCAGAAGCGCTTTCTTCTCCTCCGGCGCATAGCGGAAATAGGCCTTGGCCGCACGTACATGGGGTGCATCGGGCATCGGAAATTCGCGCGTTTCGGGAATCCCGAAATCCGTGGAGCGCATTTTCCGCCGGTCGCTCGCCAGCAACCTGTCGGACGTATGTTTATCATATGCCATAATCTCGTAATTTTATTTCATTCTACATGTGCCCCGCCGCAAGCGCGGGGAAGAAAGACAAGGGGCGCCCGGCCTGACGGAACATCTCCGCAAACCCTTCAGGCGCCCCGCATCGATTGCGAATCCTCCGTCACAGGCGGCCCCTTTCGGGAACCCGCCATGCAAACGGTATCCTATTTTCTACCCAGTTTATCATCGATTCCGTGACGGGTGCGGTCGTAAGCCTCGTCCACCTTATTGCCAATCCGGTGCCCCTGCTCCTGCATACGGTCCTTTATCTGATGAATACCTTCGTCGGCACGGTTCTTCCACTGCTGACCTTTCTCCTGCATGCGGTTCTCCACATGCTGAACCTTCTCTCCTGCGACATGCCCTGCGTGGCGTGTCTTGTCGGCCAGCTCGTCGGCCGTCTTCTCGACCTTGTTCTGAAGGTCGTTCTTCATCTTGTTTTCCATAATCAAGCATTTTTTAAGTTATACAAAAATTCCGTCGCCGCACACAAGGGACGGATTGCACGAATGCGAAGGGTTCACTCCCGTTTCCTGCGAGTGAAAAGCCCTACTATCAACAGCAGGACTATCGCTCCGAAAACGGAGGTGAGCAGGCTGCCCAGCATGTTCGTGCTGGCGATGCCCATCAGTCTGAAAAGCCATCCGCCCAATACCCCGCCTACCATACCGATGACGAGATTGAGCAACATGCCCGAACCGCTGCCCTTCACAATCAGGCTGGCGACGTAACCCGCCGCAAGCCCGATAAGGATGTACCATAACCAATACATGGCAAAAAGTTTTAGTGATTCAAAATAATATATCCGTTGGGGGGCCCTGCCGCAATCGTGTGCGGTGCCACGGTTAAGACAAACGCAATAGTTGTGCCAAGACCGGAAGCGCACCGGACGGCGTATTCCATGCAAACGATACGCAAGCCGCCGCGGTCGGACAATATCCGCAAGCGGAACGGTCGGTCGGAGAGGAAACCGGCCCCACATTCCCTAAGGGCCGAACGTCAGCAGTATCGTTCCGCTCCGGAAACGGACTTCGCGAGCGCATGCCTTTCCCGCACACGAGCCCCCGTCGCACCGAATACCCGTCTATATCCGACTCAACCGCACCTGCGCCCGCAACTGTGCCATTGTCCGACAACCGTTGCCATTTTTTACCGAATATTTTCCTATATTTGTTTCAACCGAATCGCACCTGCGACCACGGACCGGGCTGCCGCCCGACGACCGCTTTCGGTTTTCATCGAATATATTTCGTATATTTGTTTATCGAGCCACGGAAAGACGGTCTCCGTTCCAAACCGGAAACGCACGCGATATCCGTTTCAAAGGCCCGAACCGACCTATGAACGCCGTAAAAAAAGCATACAGGATAAACGTGGCGCTGAGCCTGTCCAACGTGAATGCGGACTTCCTGCAACTCATCCTCTGCATGATGGTGAGCCATTACATCATCGCCAACCCCCTGTACGGAGCCGCCCTGTTCCTTTTCGCCAACATCTGGACGCTCTACTTCGAGGGCAACCTGCGCCGGCTCTCGTCGGGGCCGGCGCCTCGGAAAACCAACCTCGTCATGTGGATACTGCTGTCGGCATCGGTATTCGCCGGGCTCGCACTGGTCTTTCTCTACCCCATCGTCATGCAGGCTCCGGGCACGAATTTCGTCTCGTTCTTCGTTCTCCTCATCGCGGCCCGCAGCGTACTGACATGGAAGGTGAACGACGCGCTGAGCAAACCGGGGCGGGCCCGCAGGATATACAAAGGCCTTTTCCAGATACTCTTCTTCGTGCCGTGCCTCGCTTTCGCATGGATAATCGACGACGAACCGGTCATGTGGATGACGCTCGTAGGGTATGCCCTGACCGGATTCCTGCTCTCCTACCAGAGCAGCACCATGGCGTCGCTCTCCAAATACATAGCGAATACCCGCCGCGACAAGCTGCACGACATATTCTCCTACCGCGTATTTTCCAACATGTCCCTCTACGCCCAGATAGCCCTGAGCCTGGGGGTACTCATGTATATCTGTTACGTCAGCTTCAGCACGCCGGCATTCTCGTCCGACACCTACGTCTACATGGGCGTGTGGATAGTCGCCGTACTGCTCTTTTCGGAACTGTTCACCAAACTCGTCAACAGACGGGGATGGATACTGAGTCTCAACATCTTCATCGTGGGAGCGGCCATGTGGATAACCGGCTCCCTGATGATGTTCGACTTCAAGGGGTTATGGGGCTCGACCTTCTGGGCGGGCCTGTGGGGTTTCGGCCTGGCGTGTATCACCTCGGTACTGAACCGCTACAACGGAGACTTCAAGATGGTCGCCCGCATAGCCGGCCGCAAGGTAAGCGACCGCGACCTGCACTTCCGGTCGATGATAACGCAAATTATCTCGGTCATCTTCTCCAATGCCATCATGCTCTGCGTGGTCACGGTCTGGGTATTCGTCATTCCCGCTTCGCACACGCCGGAGCTGCCGTGGGTATTCCGCAGCACCATGGTACAACTACCCGTCCTGTTCATGCTGGTCAGCGTATTTTTCGCGCTCAGGCAGCCGCTGGACGAACGCAGCCGGCAAAAACTGCTGAACTATACACAGGGAACCAACAACAACACCCCTACGAAACAGAACCTCCGCAGCAACCTCGTGGAGAAGAAAAGGGTGAAATTCGGCGTGAAGATACTGGCCTTCTTCGTGAGGCCCTTCCTCCACCTCAAAGTCTCCGGCAAGGAGTACATGGAGATGGAACACTTCCCTTCGGTCTTCGTCTGCAACCACGGCATCATCTACGGCCCCATAGCCGCGGTGATATACCTTCCCACCTATTTCCGGCCATGGATAGACCGCAAGATGGTGGACAGGGAGATGGCGGCCAAAGAGATGTACGGACGTTTCATCTACCGCATCCCGCTGCTCCCGCCGAAGGCGAAGATGCGCATCGCCCGCCTGCTGGCCGGGCCGGTCACATGGGCGCTGAACTCGTTCAATCCGATACCCGTCGAAAAGAACAACCTGCGGAATGTGATGACCACCTTCGACGATACGGTAAAAGTACTCTCCGAGGGCGACAACGTGCTGATATTCCCGGAGAGACCGCGGAAAGTGAAACGGGGCGACAAGATGACCGTCGAACACCTCACCGACTCGGTAGGGCGGCTCTTTACGGGATTCGCCAACATCGGACGCCTCTACTACGAGACCACGGGAAAATGCCTGCGGTTCTACCCCATTTACGCGAGCAAGAGAAACCATACGTTCCGTATCGGGCAGCCGGTGGTCTTCAGTCCCGACAACGACCCGCACGACGAGAAGCAGCGCATCGCCGACCTGCTGCACGACAAGATGCTGGAACTGGCGGAGTGAGGCGCACCCTCCGCAGGCCGAAGCATCCGTCCGGAAACACCGACCGTCCCCATACGGGGCGGCACAAAGGATAACGACCATGAAAAGGATAGCGACAGCACTGGCCGCCCTGCTGCTGGCGGCAGGCATCTCGTGGGGACAGGACCCCGACCTGACCGGATTTCTCGAACAGCTCGAAAACGTCAACGGACGCATGGCGACAGCCATGAATAACGACGATAAGGAGGAGATGGAGAATCTCTATACGGAAATCGTCGTCATGTACGAACAGCAGCCGGGCAGCGTAAAAAAGACGGCCGCACCGATAATGGGCGGCGTATGGTACAACCTGGCCTGTCTCCGGTCGCTGCGGGGCGATACGGACGGTGCAGTGGACGCCTTCAAACAAGCATTGGGGTACGGCTGGAACGACTACGCCTATACCATGAACGACCCCGACCTGAAGACGGCCCGCGAAGACCCACGGTTCATGGCCCTCGCCGAAAGCATCCGGTAAGGCACCGCTCCGAAGAGGGCGGACACCCGCGGGGAGAGCGGACGAACGACGGACAAAATAGGGCCCGCTGCACGGTTTAAATGGCACCGCATGGTGATTATCTCAGGAATTATTGCTATTTTTGCGGGCAACAAAATCCCGATACCATGTCATTTATCGATGAAAGAGTACTTACAGAGGGACTGACGTTCGACGATGTCCTTCTGGTGCCTGCCTATTCGGAGGTGTTGCCGCGGGAGGTCGACATAACCACCCGTTTTTCACGAAACATTCGTCTTAACATTCCCATCGTATCCGCCGCAATGGATACGGTCACCGAAGCCCCGCTGGCCATCGCGCTCGCACGGGAGGGAGGTATCGGAGTGATACACAAAAACATGTCTGTCGAGCAGCAGGCAGCGCAGGTGCGGAAGGTGAAACGTGCCGAAAACGGCATGATTTACGACCCGGTCACCATTTTCAAGGAGAATACCGTAGGCGACGCGCTGCGCCTCATGAAGGAGCACCGCATAGGCGGCATCCCCGTCATCGCGGCCGACCGGACGCTGATAGGCATCGTCACCAACCGCGACCTCCGTTTCCAGAAAGACACTTCGCGGAAGATAGAGGAGGTCATGACGAAGGAGGGGCTCATCACCACCCACAACTCCGACCTCAAGAACGCCGCCGAAATCCTGCTCAGGCACAAGATAGAGAAACTGCCGGTGGTAGACCATGCCGGAAAACTCATTGGACTCATCACCTACCGCGACATCACCAAGATGAAGGACAACCCCAATGCCTGCAAGGACGACAAGGGGCGCCTGCGGGTAGCCGCCGGGGTGGGTGTCACCGCCGACGTACTCGACAGGGTAGCGGCGCTTTACGCCGAGGATGTGGACGCCGTGGTACTCGATACCGCTCACGGCCACAGCGTAAACGTCGCCAGGACACTGCGGTCCATCAAGGCCGCATACCCCTCGCTGGACGTCGTGGCGGGCAACATCGCCACAGGGGCTGCAGCGCGTGCGCTCGCCGATGCGGGAGCCGACGGCGTGAAAGTCGGCATCGGGCCCGGTTCGATATGCACCACCCGCGTAGTGGCCGGCGTAGGCGTACCGCAGCTCACCGCCATATACGGTGTCGCGAAGGAGCTCGCCGGGAGCGGCATACCGGTGATAGCAGACGGCGGACTGCGCTACTCGGGCGACATCGTGAAGGCACTCGCGGCAGGCGGCGACTGCGTGATGGTCGGCTCCATGCTGGCCGGCGTGGAGGAGTCTCCGGGCGAAACCATCATCTACAACGGCAGGAAATTCAAGTCCTACCGCGGCATGGGTTCGGTAGAGGCCATGAACAAGGGCTCGAAAGACCGCTATTTCCAGGGCGAAGAGACCGATACGAGCAAATTCGTACCGGAAGGTATCGAAGCACGCGTACCCTACAAAGGGTATCTCAGCGAAACGGTCTACCAGCTCATCGGCGGTCTGAAGTCGGGTATGGGGTACTGCGGCGCAAAGGACATCGCCGCCCTGAAACACGCCGACTTCGTGAAAATAACGTCGGCAGGCGTGATAGAGAACCACCCGCACGACGTGACGATAACCCGCGAAGCACCCAACTACTCCCGCGGAGAGTAACAGCCGGTTATCCCGGCCGCAAAGGAGTGATATATCGGATGAGGATTTGTACAGGGAGGATTCCCGCGAGGCAAATCCTCATCGGATTCAAGGAAGAAGCGGCCGCAAATGGCCTCCCACACCAACGAGCAAGGACGGCACAACGGCCTTTGCCAATAACAGAGAGGAGAGCGGACGAATTACGGTTCCCGCCAAAGAGAGGACGACAACGGACGCTCCCCATTCCTACGAAGAGCTAAACGACAGTATGAATACCATGCAGGAAAAGATTCTGATACTCGACTTCGGTTCGCAGTACACGCAGCTCATCGCGCGCCGTGTACGCGAACTGAACGTCTATTGCGAGATACATCCCTACAACAGGATACCGACGCTCGATGCGGGTGTCAAGGGGGTGATACTCTCCGGCAGCCCCTATTCGGTACGGGACGAACAGGCCCCGCATCCGGAACTGGGCGCCATCAAGGGCCGACTGCCGCTGCTGGGCGTATGCTACGGCGCGCAGTGGCTCGCCCAGAACTACGGGGGG
>UMFO01005861.1_pt1 | contig 12982 bp, 12 predicted proteins | sample 1965051 | NCBI WGS metagenome assembly UMFO01 (sample SAMEA4836050, study PRJEB28245) | human gut metagenome | biome: gut microbiome; material: fecal sample | place: Denmark | collected 2008
AATCCCGTTTACAACGAGTATGCCAAAAATCGCACTGAAACGCTAGACCCATCTGCGATTTTGGCAGCTTGCAACGACTCTACCTTCTCTCCCAAGCCTAAGCATAGCTACTCACCTAGGGACGATCTGCGCGAAGCGCGTGAAGCTTTGCGCAAGAACCGTGGTGACGATGACCCGCCGTTGGTCGGCGCGAGGGTGAAAGTCCCGCGGTAGGGCGAGAAGGAGGCGCTTTCAAAGCGCCAAAGCGAGCTCACCTGTTTTGCACGGGCTTTGCATACAAAGGGTCACAAGTTTGATTACCAGTCAGAATGCCACTGCTCCAAAACCAAGTTGCCTCAATCAAGCCGTGAGCTTCCATCAACTCAACTTGAAAAGCAGCATCTCTAGCCGATATGCCAGACTCGCATAACTTCAGAACATCGAGCGGTCCATCTGACTTCTCTGCAGCAATCAAAATGCTTCGTACTAGATCCATATCACGCTTCATAAACCCTCCTAACGCACCCAATCGAGTAGAGAAATGTGGTATAATCCAGTCAACGGCTGATCGGCCACCCAATGGGGGGGACCGTTCAGTTTATGAAAAGCATTCGGGCAGGTCTTCTACAACTGGATGACGGATGACGGATGCTTTTCTATTTTTTTCGAACTATATCAAGCAGTTCGCCATTTTTTCCGAATATTGAAACCCATCTTGCGACCTCTTCATATTCTTCTTCTGTCGACAATTCTTTTACTGCATTAATGATTGATTCATCGGTAAGATGCTCTGATTCGTAATTATCTATGATGATACGTTTGAGGTTCTTCTTCCCAATCGAGCTATCGTTTGATTACCAGTCAGAATGCCACTGCTCCAAAACTCGTTACCCCAGGCGCTGTTGGTATATGGGTTTGATTACCAGTCAGAATGCCACTGCTCCAAAACGGCATCGAGCGCATCGAAGCGAGCGGGACAGTTTGATTACCAGTCAGAATGCCACTGCTCCAAAACCGCTTTAGTCGTCTTCATTGTTAACCCCTTGTTTGATTACCAGTCAGAATGCCACTGCTCCAAAACTATGGGTGTATGGCGCGGTCAGATTGAAGAGTTTGATTACCAGTCAGAATGCCACTGCTCCAAAACTAATTAGTGCGTTCGGCGCTGTTAGTTGCGGTTTGATTACCAGTCAGAATGCCACTGCTCCAAAACCGGGACATCTTGCAAATGGCGATGTAGAGAGTTTGATTACCAGTCAGAATGCCACTGCTCCAAAACGCCATCAAGAGTTCGAAGTTCGTGCTGGTTGTTTGATTACCAGTCAGAATGCCACTGCTCCAAAACCGCCTGCAGCTATTGCTGCTGACGAGGTAGGTTTGATTACCAGTCAGAATGCCACTGCTCCAAAACCTGGAATATAGAATACCTACCAGCTACGCGTTTGATTACCAGTCAGAATGCCACTGCTCCAAAACCGGCAAGCCAGTGGATGCGAAAGCACGTCAGTTTGATTACCAGTCAGAATGCCACTGCTCCAAAACCAACGCTCTCGCGCTCGAAATCACCCTCGAGTTTGATTACCAGTCAGAATGCCACTGCTCCAAAACCCAATTGCGACAATAGAATCTGGATTGCCGTTTGATTACCAGTCAGAATGCCACTGCTCCAAAACCGTGTTCCGCTCGCTCTCTCAGACGCGCAGGTTTGATTACCAGTCAGAATGCCACTGCTCCAAAACGGTTCTTTTTCTTTTTGATGAACTCTATCAGTTTGATTACCAGTCAGAATGCCACTGCTCCAAAACCGTGTCCAAAATTGCAAAAATCAAGCCTTGTTTGATTACCAGTCAGAATGCCACTGCTCCAAAACAACGGATCGTTGTTAAAATCTGACATGCAAGTTTGATTACCAGTCAGAATGCCACTGCTCCAAAACCGCATATCCACCAGCGCCTGCGAAGATGCAGTTTGATTACCAGTCAGAATGCCACTGCTCCAAAACTGATGTCGGCGGTTATAACCTACCATTGATGTTTGATTACCAGTCAGAATGCCACTGCTCCAAAACAAGCTCGCAGAACTTGTCGTTGATTGTTCGGTTTGATTACCAGTCAGAATGCCACTGCTCCAAAACTGACGGCTCTTATCCTGGTAGATTACGGTAGTTTGATTACCAGTCAGAATGCCACTGCTCCAAAACATATTGGCGCGAGTATACAACTCTATGTAGTTTGATTACCAGTCAGAATGCCACTGCTCCAAAACTGATCGACTATGTTAAAGACGGCGAACTAGTTTGATTACCAGTCAGAATGCCACTGCTCCAAAACCGAAGGGTATATAACGACCGATAGTGGACAGTTTGATTACCAGTCAGAATGCCACTGCTCCAAAACGAAATGGTAACGATCGTAGACGCGACGCGAGTTTGATTACCAGTCAGAATGCCACTGCTCCAAAACATAGAAACCGCGATGAAGTTCGGGGATAGGGTTTGATTACCAGTCAGAATGCCACTGCTCCAAAACGGTATCATCGGTAGACTGGGAACTCTACAAGTTTGATTACCAGTCAGAATGCCACTGCTCCAAAACCCGGTCGCAATCATCTTAGAGAGCTGGTTGGTTTGATTACCAGTCAGAATGCCACTGCTCCAAAACCAAGTTGCCTCAATCAAGCCGTGAGCTTCCATCAACTCAACTTGAAAAGCAGCATCTCTAGCCGATATGCCAGACTCGCATAACTTCAGAACATCGAGCGGTCCATCTGACTTCTCTGCAGCAATCAAAATGCTTCGTACCAGATCCATATCGCGCTTCATGACCTCTCCTAACATATACCCAAAACGATAAAAATGTGGTATAATTCAAGTCGAAAAGATGAGGTACGCCCCGATGCTTGACTTGGGACACGGCCTCATTTTTTTATTCGTTTTATTTCGGAGTCTGAAATGAGAACAATCTCTTCATCTTCTTTGATTCGTTCCTTCACCTCTTCTAGCAACTCATCAAAACTAACTGCATTCTCACCCACCGGTTTGATTACCAGTCAGAATGCCACTGCTCCAAAACCATGCTGTGGCATTTTTTACTCCTTCGATCGTTTGATTACCAGTCAGAATGCCACTGCTCCAAAACCGCGCGTAAGCGGTAACGAACGTTGCAACCGTTTGATTACCAGTCAGAATGCCACTGCTCCAAAACGCACTTACAAGCGAATATGGGTAGATTCCAGTTTGATTACCAGTCAGAATGCCACTGCTCCAAAACTTGCACCTGATGGTTATTCTGCTGTACGCTGTTTGATTACCAGTCAGAATGCCACTGCTCCAAAACTAGCCCTTCTTAGGAGTTGCACTAGAGCCCGTTTGATTACCAGTCAGAATGCCACTGCTCCAAAACGAGCGATATGAGATAGACCCACAGCAACAGGTTTGATTACCAGTCAGAATGCCACTGCTCCAAAACCCTTGGTACAGTCGGTTGACCTCCTGGCGTGTTTGATTACCAGTCAGAATGCCACTGCTCCAAAACTACGTATAAGATCCTTGATGCTCCGTGGCGGTTTGATTACCAGTCAGAATGCCACTGCTCCAAAACTCCATAAGACAGATACCCGTGCAGCGGTTCGTTTGATTACCAGTCAGAATGCCACTGCTCCAAAACTCAGCAGCAGTCAGATCTTTCAACTCCTTTGTTTGATTACCAGTCAGAATGCCACTGCTCCAAAACCGACAGTCGAGCAGTACGAGAATCGCTTCGGTTTGATTACCAGTCAGAATGCCACTGCTCCAAAACCCGCATGAATGTGCGTTAGCCACCGTGTGCGTTTGATTACCAGTCAGAATGCCACTGCTCCAAAACCAAGAGATCAAGGCGGACATCAAGCGGCTCGTTTGATTACCAGTCAGAATGCCACTGCTCCAAAACCCGATATGAGCCTGGTCGAGCAAGAGAAGTGTTTGATTACCAGTCAGAATGCCACTGCTCCAAAACCGCTCCTCTGATTTATCAGAAAAGAGCAGCGTTTGATTACCAGTCAGAATGCCACTGCTCCAAAACAGCATTCTGCGCAAGGAATGAAAAGCCACCGTTTGATTACCAGTCAGAATGCCACTGCTCCAAAACCGTTGCCATCAGCCATATACGAGAGCTCTTGTTTGATTACCAGTCAGAATGCCACTGCTCCAAAACCTCACGGGCAAGCTGTGGTGTGGCAAGTGCGTTTGATTACCAGTCAGAATGCCACTGCTCCAAAACCAACTTGAATCTTCCCAATCTACGAAACCGGTTTGATTACCAGTCAGAATGCCACTGCTCCAAAACTGGAAGATTATCGCCGCGCGTATATGCAGAGTTTGATTACCAGTCAGAATGCCACTGCTCCAAAACGTAGACGGCTCCGTAAAGACAAAATCAACCGTTTGATTACCAGTCAGAATGCCACTGCTCCAAAACTTTCGCAGATCGTCAGTAAATGCCGCTCAGTTTGATTACCAGTCAGAATGCCACTGCTCCAAAACCAACGGTCTCTTATATGGAACACTCGATCGGTTTGATTACCAGTCAGAATGCCACTGCTCCAAAACTAAGCTACAGAAGATAACAGGCACGAGCTAGTTTGATTACCAGTCAGAATGCCACTGCTCCAAAACTCGTCAACTTCCCATTAGGTCCAAGGGAGGGTTTGATTACCAGTCAGAATGCCACTGCTCCAAAACATGAGGCTATCCAGTGCGCAGAAGAGGCGCGTTTGATTACCAGTCAGAATGCCACTGCTCCAAAACAAACGTGTTCTTTCTGCTTCATGCTCTCTGTTTGATTACCAGTCAGAATGCCACTGCTCCAAAACCACACAAGGAGTTTTTCATGGGGCAGATAAGTTTGATTACCAGTCAGAATGCCACTGCTCCAAAACATGCTTTGGATAGCAGAGGTGAAAAACCCGTTTGATTACCAGTCAGAATGCCACTGCTCCAAAACTTCTTACTTTTAGGCATTTTCGACCTTCTTGTTTGATTACCAGTCAGAATGCCACTGCTCCAAAACAAGGCCTCACCCAGATCCTGAAGGCCCAGGGTTTGATTACCAGTCAGAATGCCACTGCTCCAAAACAAGGCCTTGCTCCTATCGGCTATATTGCCAGTTTGATTACCAGTCAGAATGCCACTGCTCCAAAACTAGCGGGTGAGCGCTAAGGAAGTCACCTGGGTTTGATTACCAGTCAGAATGCCACTGCTCCAAAACGAGGAGCGCACGCCCAAGCACCCCAAGGTGGTTTGATTACCAGTCAGAATGCCACTGCTCCAAAACCAGGCCTACGGCATCACCGAGGTGCCGCCTGTTTGATTACCAGTCAGAATGCCACTGCTCCAAAACAAGCGCTAGAGAGTTAGCATGAACTCGAAGTTTGATTACCAGTCAGAATGCCACTGCTCCAAAACACACTCACGGTTGCATAAGCTACAATCAGGTTTGATTACCAGTCAGAATGCCACTGCTCCAAAACAAAATTCAGCATTGATGATCACTTGTTCTTGTTTGATTACCAGTCAGAATGCCACTGCTCCAAAACCTGGCGAAAACTTTGGTATAAGTGGTGATAGTTTGATTACCAGTCAGAATGCCACTGCTCCAAAACGCGTAGTCGGACACTTTGATGTTGCTCAAGGTTTGATTACCAGTCAGAATGCCACTGCTCCAAAACGACACCGTAAAACGACCCGTCAACTACGCAGTTTGATTACCAGTCAGAATGCCACTGCTCCAAAACGCAGCTATCTCGGCGTGCAGGACGAGGCGCGTTTGATTACCAGTCAGAATGCCACTGCTCCAAAACTCTCTATAGAGTCGCTAGCAATACCCGCAAGTTTGATTACCAGTCAGAATGCCACTGCTCCAAAACCACGCTTTGGTTGCTAATCCTGTTTCGGTGTTTGATTACCAGTCAGAATGCCACTGCTCCAAAACAACGAGCGGGGGTTAGGTGATGGTTGGTTAGTTTGATTACCAGTCAGAATGCCACTGCTCCAAAACTATAGGGGTATTCCAGTACTTGATTGGGAAGTTTGATTACCAGTCAGAATGCCACTGCTCCAAAACCCAGCGGTGATGGTGCCTACAGGAGCGTCTGTTTGATTACCAGTCAGAATGCCACTGCTCCAAAACCGTTAGAGCAAAATCTTCCCTGCGTAGAAGACGAACTTTCTGGCCGATAGGTTGACCTATACTCAATAAAGTGCTGGTCAACAACTATTTTTGATTCAAATTCACTATATATCTCTGCATGCTGATTTTCCAACATGAGCGTTTTGATTCCATGAAAAATTATCCTTTCATTAAGCAGTTCAAGCTCATTTTTCGTCAAAAATGTCCTCAAATTAATGAAAAGGATCGCTTCGTTGATCATCATATCAGCCGCCAGATCAACGAAGTTTATAAGATTGTCAAAGAGCGAAGCATCCTCAAGAACGTGCAGGCCAAAGCCGAACGTTTTGAGGTATTTGCTTATATCCCATTCTATCTCAAATGAATAATCGGCATTGAATTGCAGTCCGACTCTTGAGATTAAAGAGTTAAGCTCAGCACTCGCTTGCTGAATTCCAAAACGAGAATCCTCATCGAGCAATATTTCCTTGTTAATAATCGAAAAGAGCTTTCCTGACAAGCTTCTATGTCCCAACGGAAGTGCAAATGGGTCTCGAACAACGATAAACGCTTTAGCCGGAGTAACCTCCTTATCTTTCTCCCAAACAGAATAGGGCTCTATTGCCTTTGCTCCTTTACAAGAAAGAAGCGATTGGCAAATACGACAAAAAAGTACTTTGTTGTCTATTTGCAATACGGAAACATGTTCTCCACTCAAAACGATCTGGTTTTCAAGACCTGCGAAACATATCTTCATAAGACAAGAAATTCTTCCATAGTATCCACCTCATCATATGCTTCTCGATTCCCTGTCACATATTCCATGGTAGCAAATTGCTTTTCAGTGACCTTGAGTACTTGAACCAGCCCCTCTGGAGGACGATGCTTTCTTAAACGCATTATGGCAGCACCTGCAGCTCCATCATTGGTCACCAGCTTCACGTAAACAGATTTCTGCATCATCAGATAACCTTCTTTGATCAGATGCTTACGAAACAAGCCATATTCCTTGCGCTGCTGTGCTGTTTCTATCGGAAGATCAAAGAACACGAAAAGTCTCATATAGCGGATCCTTTGATGATCGCTGCTCATAGCAGCCTGAACCCTTCTATTTCATCCACAGCGATCTTCTTGTTCAAAGCATTGAGGCACTGCTGGACATATTGCGAGATTACCGATCCTAATCGATACGAGCCATCGCGGTATTCAACATGAGTGTTCGCTAAGTCTGCCAAGACTCTGCGCATATCAGAATCGAACTCGGAAGTTGCGTAATCAACCACAAGCCTATCCACTGCAGGCCTGAATGGCTCCATTAAATCGCAGGTAAGATTGAACTGATTGTATTCATTTCGATGACAAACGCCTACCTGAGACAACACCCCTCTCGCCGCAATCTCTCTATTTACAATCGACAGGAGAACGGAATAGCCATAATTGAGCGCGGCATTGATCGGATTATCCACTTCTCGACTAAAAGAACTCCCAAATAGCGCAGCAAAATAGATACGTGCTGCTTGCGCTTCCCTATTTGTTGTATCTCCTGAGCGCACCTCTGGAACGATAGAACGAAGCAGCTTTCCTTCATCCTCGTAGTCGCGCTCTTCCAAGAAACAAGCCTGAGCGGCAATCTTGTCTTTCACGATATGTTGCCATACGCGCTTTTTGATCGGCTCGCCCCAGGCCATCTGTTCGGCGATACGCTTGCTTGTGTTGTGCGCCCCATACAATGGGATGTACTGTCCGATAGGATTATGCTGATCGTCTGACACTACAAGCGATATCTTATTCTTAGACAATTCCGCCATAAGATACGCGCTAATGAAGACTTGCATCGTCTGCAAGATGATCGTTGAAATCTCCGAAAGATGAACTTTTGCAGTATCGTCCTCTTTTCGAACTACCATATAGCCACTTTTATATGAAAGCTTGCACGGGCTCTCTATGAAAACTGTTCTAAAGGCCAATGTGAGTCCGCCTTTCGAACATACCTGTTTTGGACTGGTCAATAAAGGTAATGCCATCTCCTTTGGTAAGGATGCCGTTATACGCAAATTGCATATTCCCAATAAACTTTCCACTACCAACAGCAATAAGATTGATCATGTTTACCTTCCCATTCCCTATTGCAAACAAGCTCCTAATAACATCCGAGCGATCTTGTGAGGAGAGCGTGAAAAACTTGTCCTTCCATTCATCGATCTTGAGGGCCGAAAATAACTTCGGAGAATACTTGCCCAAGGATTCAATGATAACCAGAAATAGCTCGTCAAGAGCATCGGCATCATTGCACTTATCCTCAAAAACAGCTTTTGCAATGCCTGTCTCTCGTACGTCAAGCGCAAATTGCACAGCATTTCTTGCTTCTTTTTTCCCAGTCAAATATAGCCGCGACCCATCCATTTCGATCAGTTGATACTTGTAGATCTTAGGACGTACGACCTCAACGAATTCGAGACCCGCATCTTCAGCAAGCCTATTTGCGAAATCGCGTAAAGCGCCTGAATCTTGCTTCACTTCCGCTGCCACACCAACAGGAACAGGAGCAAACTCGAGTACCTCTTTTCCCTTTTTAAGAGCTTTATAAATGAAGAAATACGCATACTGCTCTCTTGAATAGCTACCATACTTCTTTGGATCAAGACCCTTCTTCAGAGGAAGCGTCATACTCTTTTTGGTGTCGCGCGGTGAATAGATTGTCTGATCCCAGAAGGCACCTGAAGTCTCTTCCGGCATTCTCGATATGAAGCACTGGCGATAGTTGAAATAGCTCTTTAGCTTTGCAATCTCATACGATGCCGACCAGTCATCTTTGAAAAGTTCTCCGGTCTCTTCATCGAACCCTGAAGTCATGAAACTTGATATAACGAACGGTGAAGTACCGGGCTCATGACCTTTTCTAACGGCATCGCTCTCATTCTTAACGAATTGCTTCATCACGTGCGTATAGCCGATCGGATTCGTATACATGCCAGGATGCCGTTTTTGGATGAAACGGCCGATCTCTGCAGCCAAAAGCGCATCGTGAGCATGATGGAAATCGTTCACTTCGCGGCACTTCACCAAACCAATGCGCTCACGCAACTCATGCGAAAGCCCCGCTTTTACAGGAAGAGTATTCGTTTCGGGATACTGCTCCTCCAAGAAGCTCTGAACGATCTTCAATATCTGGCTCGTTTCTACAAGCTGACGCGCTATGAAGCCTTTCATCTGCTTTTCGCCAATATGATCACGAAGAAGGTTCGTATGCTTCTTCTTCCCAATAAGACCAGCGCTTAAAAGAGCATCCCAATATGGGCGCATCTTGCGACGCATTTCCACAGGAAGGAGCATCTGATCAGATTTGTTTTGATTCTCCGACGCAAGAACAAGTGCTTTATTCTCAAAACTATCATCCTTGATGTACGACTGCGGAATAATGTGATCGACCTGATATTCGGAGAGACGACCAATCTCAAGCGGTTTCCCTGAATAGAGAGATTTTCCGCCTTGCATGAAATACAGGGTGAGTTTCTCATCAAGGACAGCCGATTCTTTCGCTTTCTCTGCAAGCTGAGATGAAGTTACCGCATCCCAGAATTCCGGAGATTCTTTCTTCAGCTTGCTCATAGCCTCTTTGAGGCTCTCATAGCGCTTCTTCGTCCTCTGTCCCTTTTTTCGTCCATCTTCCTCATGGGTTACCTCGATGAAGATATTGTTCGGTGCATGCCCAGCAATATGGACGATCTCTTCCACGATGCCAAGAGCCTGATTCACTCCACGACGAAGCGCAGGGGACCCAGGAAGATCCTCGATAGCAAGACCGGTTGAACCGATCATCGCTTCTTTGTTGAGTTCATCGATTCGCTTATCGAAACCGAGATCAGTGTCTCTGATGATCTCCATAAAGACCATCGCTTTCGATAATCCATTATTGTTCGGATTTCCTTCACGCAAAACATCCATAATGGACATTCGCCCATTATCGGTCTCAACTTTTATCCCACAAAGAAGCTTCTTCGATAGGCGACCCCATCCTGTAAAGCGCTTTCGAACGATCTTCTTGATCTGCTCATCCGACAAACGATCACCATAGTTGCGCTTTAGCTTTTCCTTAAGGATGTCTCGATCTTCAAAGATCGTATTCCAAAGAATGATCTCCTCTATCATGGGATAGTCAGACTCAGGTATCTCGTCGACTCCAAAAACGTCTTTTGCAAAGAAGATGTAAGATCCTAACTTCGACTCGAAACCCTTTTCGCCTTGGCCGCCCGAAACACGTACATTCGAATTGCCGCGCTGCACCATCCAGTCAGCAGCCTTCTTGTACGACACCTTTCCTTTTCGGAAGAGTTCTTTCAGCATATCTGAACGATCTTGATAATCGAAACGATGCTCTTTGTCACCATCTTGTGTGAAGTGGGCACCATTAAGTTCGTTCAGTACGCAATATTCCTCATAGAGCAGAGAACAACGCGGAAGCACCGGCTCACCTTGAAGATAGGTGCAGGTGCCGGTCATGCGCAATATGAACTCGGTTGCGCTCCTGTCCTTATCGATGATCTCTTCCCAATTCCACGGCTTGATAACTTCGTGCTCTTTTCCTTCGATGCGCTCCGACCACGAAAACCGATTGCTACCTTTGCGATCTTTGCGTGCGTTCTTCTGCGTGAGAGGACCCACATAATAAGGGATACGGAACGTCACGAGCGAATCAAGCTCTTTTTTCTTCTCTTCCAAGAATGGATAAAAACGTGCTTGATTCTGAATGATCTTGTCCATTTCCTCAAGATGCAGTTGAAAGGGTATCGCCCCATTGTCGCTTGTCTTAAGCCTTCGAAGGAACTTCTCCTCTTTGAATCGCTCCATCATATCAAGGTAACGAGCATCCTCAACGGCCGGTGTATCGCGAAAGAGCTTTTCAACATCCTTTTTGAAATCTTCATAAGCAACCCCATGTACTTCGTTGTAGCGGGTATACCCTTTTGCTACTGACTTGTTGTACACGTACTTTTGAGGATGCAGGCTGCTTGGCCTGTAGAACTCCCCTCTGAAGAAATCATCGTACTTTTCTGGAGCATACTCTTTCACAAGAGCCTTCAGGAGCTTGAGGTCTTCACCATACTGCTCGTAATCTTTGACCTTGTTTACAGACAGCGTCTTTCCTGGACAACTACTCAAGATCTCCTGCAAAACGAATGATGAATAAACCTTGTTCATTGCTTCAAAAAGCGGGAGCGCTTCGTCTGGACAGATCTCTTCGAACGATTCAACATCCTCATCCTTTGAAAGATATATCTTCGTTTTGGCATCCTCTGGCTTCTCTATCACCAAGAAGAACACATCTGCCAGCTCTGCTGAGAGTCCCACCAATGCACCTGAAAGGGCTTTCGCCATCTTCTTTGCCGATGTTTTATCAAGAAGATCACAAACACCGATTCCAAGAAGCTTTTGAACCTCTTCTTGAAGATGAGAGCGAGCTGAATGGGTATCACTCAGTACCTGAACGATCTTATCGACGTTATCTTCCACCGTGCAAGGAATATCGAGACTATCGCAATACTCTTGAAGCTGCGCGCAGAGTTCTTCAACAGACTCTCGCACATTGGCGTTTTGCGAATTCAATCCTGTATTATCTTGCTGAAGGAAATTCCCTCTGTGCTTGACAATGTTGTGGAAAGCAAGATAGATAAGACGCGGATCTGCCTTCTCGTCTGTCTCCATAAGCCATTTGCGAAGATGATAGATAGTTGGAAATTTCTTGAAATATGCCTTTTCGTCAAACGATGAATCGTTGAAGAGCGTAAAGAGATAGTCTTTATGATCTGACTGACGGTCTTCAGGAAGCAGATGAGACTGATTTAAGCGAATGAAGAATTCAGGATCGTTTGCTTCGATCGCGCCTGCAAACAACTCTTGCAAAAGAGATAAACGCCATTTACGACGGGTGTAGCGACGTCGTTGCCCACGGTGCACTCGAGCTTCTGACGCAGGAAGTGCAGATGGGAACAAGCGGCTACCCCATGTTGGTTTTCTTTAAAATGGCAGATCTCGCCATCAGAATCAATGACAGCCCATCCAACCGATCCCGTACCAATATCGAGACCGATATTATACTCTCCGACATTTCTTAAATTCATATGTTCCCTTTCAATAGAACCTGTGATAAAGTATCCACTGTCTTGATACCAGTCAAGATGTCACTGCGAGTCAAAATAAAGACTTAGTCTTAAATGTCCCTGTAATAGGGACGCCGCGTAGGCGGCACTTTTGAATCGCGAAAGAGCCTTCGGGCTCTTTTTTTATGACACCTACACAATGCCGAAGCATTTTCCGCACCATGGACATTAGGCATTCAATATATACTCACTCACCATAATAGCGTATGACCTCGCAGAACGATCACTTTAATTCTTTTAGCTCGGATGCATTTCACCAATAGATAGTCGTAGACCGCATGGAATCATATAAAATCACAATACTGTATTTAGCAATTGAAGGGTGTACCTAATTCTGTACACAAGAAGAAAAGAAATGTCGTATAGCGCTGCTTGAAGAATTGTTTCGCAACTAAGGCGATCCCTAACGAAGCCCATACCGTGCATAGATCGATAGCATGCGTTGATAAAGCAGCTTATCAGCTAAATACTGCTTAAATGTCGCAGATTTCTCTTTACCTTGGGCTTTTAGCCTCTCGAGCTCGATAGTCTTGAACTCGAGATCGTTCTCGATCTCTGCAAGCATTGACTCGAATTGTTCTAAGCGATCCAAATTTGCTCCAAAAGTGTGATTTGAAGAAGAGAAATGTCTGCTGAACAGGAACGATAGAAAATAAAGAAATGCCCTGCATGAGCAGAACGCCCTATCCTCCCACGGAC
>UMFO01040484.1_pt1 | contig 12852 bp, 8 predicted proteins | sample 1965051 | NCBI WGS metagenome assembly UMFO01 (sample SAMEA4836050, study PRJEB28245) | human gut metagenome | biome: gut microbiome; material: fecal sample | place: Denmark | collected 2008
GGGGCTGAACTTCGACACGTATCTGATGGACGAAATGCGCTCCTGTGCCAATCACTGCTTGTTCTGCTTTGTGGACCAGATGCCGCCGGGTATGCGCTCCACGCTGTACTTCAAGGACGATGACGCACGGCTGAGCTTTCTGCTGGGCAACTACATCACCCTCACCAACCTGACGGAGCGGGAGGCACAGCGGATCATTGACCTGCACATCAGCCCCATCAACGTCTCCGTCCACGCCACCGACCCACAGCTGCACTGCACCATGCTTGGCAACAAGAACGCCGCCCGGTCGCTGGACTATATCCAGGCCTTCTGCAAGGCCGGTATCGTCATGAACGGGCAGATCGTGGTTTGCCCCGGCTGGAACGACGGTGACCAACTGCGCCGCACCCTCCGCGACCTGACGGAGTGGGAGTTCTCCAGCTGCTCCATCGTGCCGGTGGGCATCACCAAGTACCGCCAGGGTCTGGCCAAGCTAAGGCCCGTGGACAGGGACTGTGCCCGGGACATCATTGCCATCGCCGAGGAATTCGGGCTGGAAAATCTGCGCCGCTTCGGCACCCGTAGGTTCTTCTGTGCTGACGAGCTGTTCCTCCGTGCGGGCATGGAGCTGCCACAGGAGAACTACTACGAGGGCTATCGGCAGCTGGAAAACGGCGTGGGTATGCTGCGCTCGCTGGAGCAGGACTTCCTCAGCGCCATGCGCATGGAGGACCACGACGAGGCCCCTGCACCCTTTACCGTCGCCACCGGCACGGCGGCAGCGCCGTTCATGACATACCTGCTGGAGCAGGCCAAGGCGTACTTCCCCGCCCTGCGGGGACAGGTGATCGCCGTGGAGAACGACTTTTTCGGCCACACCATCGACGTAGCCGGTCTGCTGACAGGTCAGGACCTGTCGGCGCAGCTGCAAAAGGTCCCGGATCTGGGGCGCGTACTGCTGCCGCTGCACATGCTGCGGCACGGAGAAAACGTATTTTTGGACGACTACACCGTGGAGCGGCTCAGCGCCGAGCTGAACTGCCCGGTGCAGATCGTGGGGATAGACGGCAGCGACCTGCTGGACGCCATGCTGGAAAGAGAGGGATAAACTATGGCATTACCTTTGATAGCGATCGTGGGGCGCCCCAACGTGGGCAAGTCCATGCTGTTCAATAAGATCATCGGTCGGCGGCTGTCCATCGTAGAGGACACCCCCGGCGTCACCCGTGACCGTATCTACGGTGAGAGCGAGTGGGTGGGACGCAGGTTCCGCCTGGTGGACACCGGCGGCATCGAGCCCAATACAGACAGCCAGATTCTGTCCTTCATGCGGGAGCAGGCCCAGATCGCCATTGACAACGCCGACGTCATTATCTTCGTCACCGACATCAAGACCGGCCTGACTGCCTCCGACCAGGAGGTGGCCAGTATGCTTCAGCGCAGCCGTAAGCCCATCGTGCTGGCGGTGAACAAGATGGACTCTGTGGGCGCGGTCGACCCGGATTTCTATGAGTTCTACAACCTGGGTCTGGGCGACCCCGTGGCTGTCTCTGCCGTTCACGGCCACGGCACCGGCGATCTGCTGGACGAGTGCATCAAGTATTTTCCGCCGGAAACGGATGAGGAGGACGACTCCGACGTGGTACAGGTGGCCATTATCGGAAAGCCCAATGTAGGTAAATCCAGCTTGACGAACCGTATTCTGGGCGAGGAACGCGTTATCGTCAGCAATGTAGCCGGCACCACCCGTGACGCCATCGACAGCTACTTTGAGAACCAGTACGGCAAATATAATTTCATCGACACCGCCGGTATGCGGAAAAAGTCCAAGGTAGATGACAACATCGAAAAATACAGCGTTCTGCGGGCCACCATGGCTATTGAGCGCAGCGACGTCTGCCTCATTCTCATCGACGCTCAGGAGGGTGTCACCGAGCAGGACACCAAGGTCGCCGGTCTGGCGCATGACGCGGGCAAGGCATGCATTATCGTGGTGAACAAATGGGACCTGATCGAAAAGGACGACAAGACCATGGACCGTATGCGTGAGGACATCCGCCGGGACCTGAGCTATATGCCCTATGCCCCCATTCTGTTCATCTCCGCCCTGACCGGCCAGCGGGTGGGCCGTCTCTTTGAGCTTATCAACTACGTCAACGATCAGGCGGCCATGCGAATCACCACCGGCACGCTGAACAGTGTGCTGGCAGACGCGCAGACCCGCGTTCAGCCACCCACGGACAAGGGGCGCCGCCTGAAGATCTACTACATGACGCAGGTGGGCGTCAAGCCGCCCCACTTCGTCATCTTCTGCAACGACAAAAAGCTCTTCCACTTCTCCTACCAGCGGTATCTGGAAAACCAGCTCCGCAGCGTATTCGGTCTGGAGGGCACGCCCATCGTGCTGACCATCCGGCAGAAGGGAGAGGACGACGGTTGAACCATCTCATCGGCGCTACACTGCTGGCCTCACTGGTCATATTGCTGCTGGGCTATTTCTTAGGTTGTCTCAACGGCTCGGTAATGGTCAGCCACTTCATCATCAAGGACGATGTGCGGCAGCACGGCAGCGGCAATGCGGGCCTGACCAACTTCTACCGCACCTACGGTGCCAAATACGCACTGGGCGTCATCCTCTTCGACATGGGTAAAACAGTGATCGCCTGCCTGATTGGCGGTGCAGCCTTCGACTATCTGGCCGGCGACTGGATGTTGGGCGTCCTGCTGGGTGGCCTTGGCTGTGAGTTGGGTCATATGTTCCCGGTGTTCTTCGGCTTCAAGGGCGGCAAGGGCATCCTGTCCGGCGGTACGCTGGTGTGGCTGCTGGATTGGCGCGTAGGACTCATCGCTTGGGGGCTGTTCGCCGCCCTGTGGCTGCTGACGAAATACGTCTCTCTCGGCTCCGTCTGCGCCGCCGCCTCCATGCCCGTCACCACATTTTTCTTCTGCGGCCGCAGCCTCCTCTACACGGCGCTGGCCGTGCTGATCGCCGCGCTGGTGATCTGGTGCCACCGGGAGAATATCACGCGCCTGCTGCATCATCAGGAACGCAAATTCCAATGGCACACCGGCACACCGAAAGAGAAAGAGTAAACAGAGAAAGGACATCACTGACATGAAACACAATCAGATGCGGCAGGTGGTCTTCCCCATTCTGGCCGCCTTCATCTGGGGCACCGCCTTCGTTGCGCAGGATATGTGCGCCGACTCCATCGGCGCGTTCGCCTTCAACGCCAGCCGCTACTTTATCGCGGTGCTGGCGCTGCTGGTGGTCATCGTCATCAGCGACAAGCTGAAAAAGGACAAGCCCGTCCTCTCCCCCGCCGAGAAAAAGGCCGCCAACCGGCAGCTGTGGCTGGGCGGCCTGTGCTGCGGTGCGGCGCTGGCCATGGCCTCCAACTTCCAGCAGGCGGGCATGGTGGCCGGCACTGACTCCGGCAAGGCCGGCTTCCTGACGGCGCTGTATGTGGTGCTGGTTCCCGTATGCGGTCTGTTCTTCAAGCGGAAGGTCAGCCTCCCCGTCTGGATCGCCGTGGCACTGTCCGTGATCGCGCTGTATCTGCTGTGCATCAACGGTGAATTCTCCCTCGCCCCCGGCGACCTGCTGATCCTGGCCTGCGCCGTGTGCTTCACCATACATATCCTTGTCATCGACCACTTCACCGCCACCGTGGACGGCGTGAAGCTCAGCTGCCTGCAATTCCTGTTCGCGGCCCTTATCTCCACTGTGTGCATGTTCCTCTTCGAGGACGTGGACTTCGCCGCCATCTGGGGCTGCATCCTGCCCCTGCTGTATGTGGGCATCTTCTCCTGCGGCGTGGGCTACACCCTGCAAATCCTGGCGCAGAAGGGTTCCAACCCCACGGTGGTCACCATCCTGCTGAGTCTGGAGAGCGTATTCGCCGTCATCGCCGGTGCCATTATTCTCAAACAGCAGATGTCTGCCCGGGAATACATCGGCTGCGCGGTGATGTTCGCCGCCGTCCTCCTGGCCCAGATCGACTTCCCCGTGAAACAGAAAGCCGAATAAAGTGCGAAAAAGAAGCACCCGCTCGGGTGCTTCTTTTTTGCGCTTTTGGCTGTCTCAGAACAGCGTCACCTGACTGGTATCCGCCATACCGGCAAAGGCGCCCAGCGCCTTCAGCTGCTCGATATGGGTCTTACTAAGCTTGTTGCAGATGGTGGCGAACTCCTCTACAGAGATGAAGGTTTTTCCCTTTCGCTTCTCCACCGTGTCCAGCGCCGCCGTCTCACCCAGACCGCGCACCGTTACAAAGGGAGGCAGCAGGCCGTTTTCCGTGATCTTGAAGTGTGTGGCATCGGAGTCGTAAATACTAATGGTGTCAAAATGGAAGCCCCGCAGATAGAACTCATAGCACACCTCCAGCGTCACCAGCAGGTTCTGTTCCACGTCGGTGGCGTCCTTATTGTTCTCGATCTCCCTGATTTTCTGCTTCACCGCATCCATGCCGGCGCAGCAGTACTCCGCGTCGAAGGCCTTGGCCCGGATGGAGAAGAACGTAGCGTAGAAGGCCAGCGGCTCATGCACCTTGAACCACGCAATACGGAACGCCATCATCACATAGGCCACAGCGTGGGCCTTAGGGAACAGATAGCCGATCTTGGCCAGGGAGCCGATATACCAATCCGGCACCTGATGCTCCCGCATAGCCTCCTCCCAGCCGTCCTCGAAGCCCTTTTTCTTTACTTTGCCCTTACGCACCGCCTCCATGATCTTAAAGCTCATCTTCGGCTCCAGCCCCATGGAGATCAGGTACAACATGATATCATCGCGGCAGCCCACCGTCTCCAAAACGCTGGCCGTGCCGCCCACGATCAAGTCCCGGGCATTGCCCAGCCACACGTCGGTACCGTGGGAGAAGCCGGACAACCGTACCAGGGTATTGAAATCCTGGGGCATGGTATCCATCAGCATACCGCGGGTGAACCGGGTGTTGAACTCCGGGATAGCCACGGCGCCGGTGGGCCCCAGTATCTCGTCATTTTCAAAGCCCAGCACCTTGGACGAGGTGAAAATACTCATGGTATCCGGGTCATCCAAGGGGATGGCCCGCGCGTTCACGCCGGTCAGGTCCTCCAGCATTTTGATCATGGTGGGGTCATCGTGTCCCAGCATATCCAGCTTCAGGAGGTTGTCCTCCATGCAGTGATACTCGAAATGAGTGGTCACAGTGTCGCTGTTGGCATCGTCTGCCGGGTGCTGCACCGCGGTAAAATCCTCCACATCCATATCATCCGGCACCACCACCAGCCCACCGGGGTGCTGCCCCGTAGTACGCCGCACGCCCACGCAGCCCAGCGTCAGGCGATCCAGCTCCGCGTTGGAGGCCGTCTCGCCCCGTTCCTCCAGGTATTTTTTCACCATGCCGAAGGCGGTCTTTTCCGCCAGGGTACCGATGGTCCCCGCGCGGAACACCTGGGTCTTGCCGAACATCTCGATGGCGTGCTGGTGTGCCCGGGCCTGGTACTCACCGGAGAAATTCAGGTCGATATCCGGCACCTTACCGCCGCCGTAGCCCAAAAACGTCTCAAAGGGGATGTCAAATCCGTCCTTAGCGTACTTTGCCCCGCACATCGGGCAATTCTTATCGGGCATATCCGCGCCGCAGCCGTAGCTGCCATCGGTGATGAACTCAGTATGGCGGCATTTGGGGCAGCGATAATGGGGCGGCAGGGAGTTCACCTCCGTAATGCCGGACATATACGCCACCAGCGACGAGCCCACCGAGCCACGGGAGCCCACCAGATAACCGTTTTCCAGGCTGCGCTGCACCAGCTTCTGGGCGGACATATACACCACGTCGTACTTGCCCAGAATGCTTTTCAGTTCCACGTTCAGCCGGTCCACGATCAGCTGAGGCGGCTCGTCGCCATACAGCTCGTGACACTTGTCCCACACTCTGTCATGAAGTTCCTGCTCCGAATTCTCCAGCCGCGGTGGGAACAACCGTCCCGGCGGCAGCAGTTCGATATTTTCGATACGGTCGGCGATGCCGCGCGGGTCGTCGATGACCACCCGATGCGCTTCCTCTTCGCCCAGGTAGGCAAATTCCGCCAGCATCTCCTCCGTGGTCTTAAAGTAAATGGGCAGGGGCGCATCGGCATCGGCAAACTTCTTGCTGGCCAGCAGGATATGGCGGTATACCTCGTCCTCCGGCTCCTGGAAGTGCACATCACCCGTGGCGCACACTGGCTTGCCCAGCTCCCGGCCCAACCGGACGATAGTACGGTTGAACTCCCGCAGCTCATCCTCTGACTGCACCGTGCCGTTGCGAAGCATAAACATATTATTGCAGATGGGCTGTATCTCCAGGTAATCGTAGAACGATGCGATGCGCTTCAGCTCCGCCCAGTCCTTGCGGTCCGCCACCGCCCGGAACAGCTCGCCTGCTTCGCAGGCTGAGCCGATAATGAGGCCCTCCCGATGGGCGATCAGCTCCGTCTTGGGGATAATGGGCACACGCTTGAAATACTTGAGATTGGAAGCCGAGATCAACTGATACAGGTGCTTCAGGCCCAGCTTGTTCTTCGCCAGGATGATAATATGCTTGGGGTGCCGGCTGCCGCCGCCCCGGGGCCGCAGCTTCTCCATCTGCCCGTTGATCTCCTGCAGACGGGAAATTCCCATCTCCCGCCGCATTCTCTCAAAAAAGGGTATCAGCATATACCCCACCATCCCCGCGTCGTCCGACGCCCGGTGGTGGTTGAAGGCGGGCAGATCCAAATGCTCCGCTACGATGTCCAGCTTATGCTTGTGCAGCTCCGGCAGCAGGTTCTGCGCCAGGATCAGGCTGTCGATGTACGTGGGGTCGAATTCCAGCCCCGCCCTGCGGCACCCGGCCCGGATAAACCCGATGTCGAACTCCGCATTGTGGGCCGCCAGCGGTCGCCCGTCCACGAATTTCAAAAACGCCGCCAGTGCTTCCTCCGGCGGCGGCGCGTCCGCCAGCATGGCATCCGTAATGCCCGTCAGGCCGATGATCTCCGGCGTCAGCCGACGGCCGGGGTTCACGAAAGTCTGAAACGTATCCGTGATCTTCCCGTTTTTCAGCACCACTGCGCCGATCTCCGTGATGGCCTCCCGCTGTACCTTCAATCCGGTAGTTTCGATGTCGAAGCACACGATCTCGTTGTCAAAGTCCTGATCCTGCGCACCGTGTACGGCAATGCGGTCGTCCAGGTTGTTGACGTAGTACCCCTCCACGCCGTACAGGATCTTGATCTTCCCCTTGCCCGCGTCCCGCGCCTTTGGGAATGCCTGCACCGTGCCGTGATCGGTAATGGCAATAGCCGGGTGGCCCCAGGCTGCCGCCTGCTTTACCACCTTGCCCACATCCGTCAGAGCATCCATGCTGCTCATCTGCGTATGCAGGTGCAGCTCCACCCGCTTCTCCGGTGCATTGTCCTGCCGGGCCGTATGGCTGATCTTCATAATATTCACCGGCCGCAGCAGGATATCCTTCCCGTCGTAGGTCAGTTCCACCTTGCCCTGCAGGCGCAGCCACATCCCGTCGTTAATCGCGCCGCCCAGCACCTTGGCCTCTTTTTCATCCATGGCCTTCCGCACGGCCACGGAGCCGCGCTCATCGGTGATGTTGAAGTTCAGCGTCCACATGCCCTTGCGCCGTGTCTCATAGCACTCTGCCTTGAATACCCGGCCCTCCACAATAGCGCTGCCCTGTTTGATATTCAGTTCGCCGATAGGCGTCAGCTTTCCGGTGATCGTCTTGCCCCAGATCACCCCGTTGTCGCCCTTTTGCTCGCCGGTGCCGCAGAAATGCAGCAGCACCTGCCGCAGATCATACTGCTGCGCCAGCATCTGCTGCAGGGCGTCCTGTGCCGCCTGGGGCAGTGCCTCACTGCTTTCCACCTGCACCTCCAGCGTCCGGCCCGCCATATCCAGCGCGCCGCTGATAATGCAGGCATCGTGCAGCAGCAGGCGCAGCTGCCGCGGCGCCTGAAAGCTCTCAAACAGCGTAAAAAACGGTACTCTCTCCGCCATGTTTCTCCCCTATCGTATCTCTTGTCACAGCTTGTCGATCTCCTCGAACAGCGCGTCCACCAGCTGGTCCTCCGGCACCTTCCGCAGAACCGTTCCCTTGGCGAACAGCAGTCCCTCGCCCTTGCCTCCGGCGATGCCCACATCCGCAGCAGTGGCCTCACCCGGTCCATTGACCACGCACCCCATCACCGCCACGGTGATGGGCTTGTCACAGTTCTTCAGCCGCCGTTCCACCTCCCGGGCGATGGGCAGCATATCATACTTCGTCCGCCCGCAGGTAGGGCAGGCGATCAGGTCCGGCCCCGTCTGCCGCAGACCGCAGGCCTGCAAAATACGCTTGGCGGCCACTACTTCCTCCACCGGGTCGGCAGTTAGGCTCACCCGCAGCGTATCGCCGATACCCCGACACAGCAGTCCGCCGATGCCGATGGCCGACTTCAGCACCCCCATCTCCGGTGTGCCGGCCTCGGTGACACCCAGATGCAGCGGATAGTCCACCTTTTCGTGCAGCAGCTCGTAGGCCGCCATATTTACCGGCACCCGGGAGCACTTCACGGAGATGCAGATATCCCCGAAGCCGCACTCCTCCAACAGGCGCACATGGCCCAGTGCACTCTCGGCCAGCGCCTCGGCGGTCACACCGCCGTATTTTTGCACCAGGCCCTTCTCCAGCGAGCCGCCGTTGACGCCCACACGGATTGGAATATTCCTCTCCCGGCAGGCGTCGGCCACGGCCCGCACGCGGTCCTTCGACCCGATGTTGCCGGGGTTGATGCGTATTTTATCCACACCGCCGTCCACACACAGCAGCGCCAGCCGGTAATCAAAGTGGATATCCGCCACCAGCGGGATGTGTATAGCCGCCTTGATGCTCGGAATGGCCCGTGCGGCCTCCTCCGTGGGCACCGCCACACGCACGATCTCGCAGCCCGCCTGCTCCAGGCGCTGTATCTGCCGCACCGTGGCGTTCACGTCCTCCGTGGGCGTATTGCACATGGACTGTATGCTCACGGCTGCGCCGCCGCCCACCGGTACCGCGCCCACCTGTATGCGTCTTGTCACTGTTCCCGCCTCCTCAGTGGATCAGCTTTCCCACGTCGCTGAACACCAGCACCACCATCAGCGCCAGCAGCAGAATAAGTCCCGCGAAGTGGATATAGTTCTCATATTTAGCCGGTATCTGCTTCCGGAACAGCAGCATGGCTGCCGCGTTGATGATCAAGAAGAATATCCGCCCGCCGTCCAGCGCCGGCAGCGGCAGCAGGTTCATCACCGCCAGATTCACTGCGATCAGCGCCGCGATGTAGGCGATGTTCTCCACCGCCGCCTGGGTCGTCTCCGCCTGCTCACCTACCTGTACCATGGTGGACACGATCCCCACCGGGCCACTCAGATCCCGCAGGCCCGCCTGTCCGGTAAAGAGCATCTGTAGGCTCAGCCGCACCAGACGCACGAAATCCACGGCGTTGTTCCAGGTGTAGGCCAGTTTGTCGCCGAAGGTGGCCGCCGCCGCACCGAAGTATATTCCGTAGCCGCTGTACGCATTTCCGCTTTGATCGGTATACGTCTGTCTCGTCATGGCAAAGTCGTCCAGGCGCACCTTCTCCCCGCCGCGGTCCACCACCAGGTCGAATGTGCCGGTCTTATTCAGGCCAAGCAGCAGGCTCACGTCGCTGTAAATGTACACGCGCTCCCCATCGATGGACACCAGCCGGTCCCCGGTCTGCAAGCCGTCGGCGCTCTCCAACGGACAACCCTCGGCAAAGCCGGAGATCACCGGCTGATAGAACCCCTGCGCCGGCGCATACAGGCAGAAGATGATAATAAGCCCCGCCAGAAAATTCATGGCCGCGCCGGCGGCAAAAATGATCAGCTTTTTCCAAAAGCCCTGGCGGTTCAGCGCCGCCGGATCGTCAGAATCCTCCTCTTCCCCCTCCATAGCACAGAAACCGCCCACCGGAAAAGCCCGCAGAGAATACTGGGTATCCCCCCGCTGCTTTTTCCATAGCACCGGTCCCATGCCGATGGCAAACTCGTTGACCCGCACGCCGCAGGCCTTGGCCGCCAGGAAGTGTCCCAGCTCATGGACGGCGATCAAAATACCGAACACCAGCAGGGCCGCTATGATATATACGATCATGTATGCAAGCTCCTTTTCCGGATGTCACAGGGCGGCGCGCCGCGCCGCCTTGTCTGCTTCCAGTATATCCGCAAGGCCTGGCTGATATTGCACCGGCACCCGCTCCAACGCGCGCTCCACCCGCCGGGAGATATCGTTAAAGCCGATCTCGCCTCGCAGAAACAGTCCCACAGCCGCCTCGTTGGCGCCGTTGAGTATGGCGCAGGCGGTGCCGCCCACCGCTGCGGCATACCGTGCCAGACGCAGACAAGGGAACGCCCTCTCGTCCGGCTCGGCAAAGGTCAGCGCGCCGCAGGTCAGCAGGTCCAGCGGCTTATCCGGGCTCTCGGCCCGGTGGGGATACGTCATGGCATAGCGGATGGGCAGCTTCATATCCGGCGTGCCCAGCTGCGCCAGCAGCGCCCCGTCCCGGAACTCCACCAGCGAATGCACGATGCTCTGGCGGTGTATCACCGCCTGCACCTGCTCCACCGGCAGGCGATAGAGCCGCATGGCCTCGATGATCTCCAGTCCCTTGTTCATCAGTGTGGCGGAGTCCACCGTGATCTTCGGTCCCATGTGCCAGTTGGGATGGCGCAGGGCATCTGCCGCCGTCACATGCTCCAGCTCGTCGAAGGTCCTTCCGTAGAACGGCCCGCCGGAGCAGGTCAGCAGGATACGCCGCACCTCACCCCGGTCCCGGCAGCCCTGCAAGCACTGAAACACCGCACTGTGCTCACTGTCCACCGGCACGATCTCCGCACCGTATTTCTCCGCCGCGTCCATCACCAGCTCACCGGCGCACACCAGCGTTTCCTTATTGGCCAGCGCGATGCGCTTGCCTTTTTGGATCGCCGCCAGTGTGGGACGCAGCCCCACGCTGCCCATCACGGCAGTCACCACCGTGTCCGCCTCGGTCATAGCGGCGGCAGCCAGCAGGCCCTCCTCCCCTGCCATGACCTCAATGCCGGTCCCCCGCAGCCGTTTTTTCAGCGCCAGCGCCGCATTTTCGTCATACAGCACCGCAAGGCGCGGCATATACTGCCGCGCCTGCTGCTCCAACAGGTCTACCTGTGTATTGGCGGTCAGCGCCGCCACGCGGAGGCCCAGCTCCCCGGCCACCTCCAGCGTCTGCCGCCCGATGGAGCCGGTAGCCCCCAACAGGGCGATGGTTTTCGTCATAGGTCCTTCCTCAATACAGCGTCACAGCGTTGATAAGCATCCACGTCACCGGTGCAGCGAAGATCACACTGTCGAACCGGTCCAGCACGCCGCCGTGGCCCGGCAGCAGCCGTCCGTAGTCCTTGATGCCGCACTGCCGCTTCACGCAGGAGAAACTCAGGTCGCCCAGCTGCCCCAGCACCGCGCCCACGAAGCCCAACAGCACACACCAGCCGATGTGCAGCTGCACCTCCGTACATAGGAAGAAGAATATCCGGAACAGGATCATTCCCACCATGCCGCCCACCAGACCGCTGACCGCACCCTCCCGTGTCTTCTTCGGGCTGACTCTGGGCGCCAGCTTTGTTTTCCCGAACAGCATACCGCCGAACAGCGCCAGAGAGTCGCTCATAAACGCCGACACCAGCGGGATCAGCACCAGTCCGGCGCCGTATTCCAGCATCCGCAGCCGCACCAGGCAGCCCAGCGCCAGCGGGATCACCAATCCGGACACCGCCATAGCGCTGATATCCGGAAAATCCAGCTCGTCGTCTTTGCCGAAGGCCTGCACCGCCGCGATGAACATCACCACGATCAGCGCCGCCAGCAGCCATACCATGATCGTATGTATGGCGGTACCCGTGAAGTCACCGCCGCTGAAATACACCGTGAACACGGTGAACACCGCCAACGTGGCCGCCAGCCCCCACCAGTGCGCCGCTTTCTCCGGCGCGGCGGCCGCCACCAAATCATGGCAGCCGATGACGCACAGCGCCGCCACCAGCACCGCCGTGGCCCAATCCGGTGCGAAGCACAGCACGCCGATCAATGCCGGCACGCCGATGATCGCCACCAGTATTCTCTGTTTCATGGTCGTCACCTCACTTTACGCCGCCGAACCGGCGATCCCGCCGCTGATAGTCGATGATCGCTCTGTCCATATCCTGCCGGGTAAAATCCGGCCACAGCGTGTCGCAGAAATAGAATTCGCTGTAGGCACACTGCCACAGCATGAAATTGCTCAGCCGTATCTCGCCGCTGGGGCGGATGATCAGCTCCGGGTCGGGGATACCGGCAGAGTACATATTGGCGGAGAGGTTCTCCTCCGTCCAGTCCACCCCCTGCTCCGCGCACAGCCGCGCCGCCCGCAGTATCTCCGCCCTGCCGCCGTAATTCAGACACACATTGGCCTGGAACCCCGCATAGCGGCCGGAGATGTCATCCGTCTCATGCGCCAGCGCCTGCAGCTCCGGGGACAGTGCGCTGAGGTCGCCGAAGAACCGCAGGCGGATGTGCTCCTTTTCCATGGTGTCGATAGCTTCCCGCAGATACTGCTCCAACAGGCCCATGATGGTATTCACCTCATCGGCGGGCCGCTTCCAGTTCTCTGTGGAAAAGGCGTATACCGTCAGGTATTCCACTCCCAGTTCCTTGCAGTAGGTGGCGATGTCGCGGAACACCTCTGCCCCCGCCTTGTGCCCCACCGTGCGGGGCAGGCCGCGTTTTTTCGCCCAGCGGCCGTTGCCGTCCATAATAACAGCGATATGGCGGGGAAGGCGGCTCCTGT
>UMFO01033830.1_pt1 | contig 12553 bp, 7 predicted proteins | sample 1965051 | NCBI WGS metagenome assembly UMFO01 (sample SAMEA4836050, study PRJEB28245) | human gut metagenome | biome: gut microbiome; material: fecal sample | place: Denmark | collected 2008
CCGGTGCTCAGGTTGACCGGGTCTTCGCTGTTCATGCAGCCCTCTGCCTCAGTTCCGAGCATTTTTTCCTCGACTGCCCTCTCAGCCGTCGCCCTGGCATTGCGTATGTTCTCGACATCTGCATCCAGAACACCCTTCATCCTTCCCATGTCCATGTTCCCTCCATTCGGGTCAATGGCACTGGCAAGGTCACTGATCAGTTTTATGATATCATCCCCGCAGGCTGCCTCACTTCCTGCGATGCTGAGGTATCTGGTATCCACTGCCTGCACGTTCGAAAAGATCTCCCCGATCTGCTTTGCCGTTGTGTTATTTTTATCGAGTACTTTTTTATGGTAGGTGTCTACGTCATTGACATAGTTCTGGATGTTGAGCTGTCCGAGCCAGCTTTGTATGGTCAGTCCGGCATCTCCAAACCAGTCTTTTACCCTGTCCCAGGTACCGTCTGCCGTCACTTCGTCAACATACTTTAAAAGTTTTTGTTTTGCTTCATCCGAAAAATCTCTAAACATCTCTTTCCTCCCCATCTTGCTTTATCTAAATAAACATGTATGACACTTTTTCTATCCCATTTAACTGTGCAAGTTGTCTTGCAGTTAACAATGGGGTACTCACTTCATCAATATATTCCCTGATGGAAAACTCTGACTGTAATCCCGACTGAACATATTGGTTGTCTCTTGTTTCACTGTATTTGTTACAAATGACCATGTATTTTTCATGATCTCCGAAATCAAGGCACTCTGTGATATAGCGCATTTTGTTCGTTGAGACATCATCCTGTAACGTAATAAGCATCACTTTATCAGAATCCTGCAGTAACTGTATTCTCCATCTGCTGTATCCTGCTTCCACATCCACAATAATAAAGTCATAATCTCCACTGTCTTTCGCTGACTGTATTAATTTTCGATAGATCGTAAAATCAAGATTTCTTGCATCGAGCGTTGATTTAAATGGAGGCAGATATGTAAATCCTTCTTTTCTTAATGTAAAACGAACATTCTGATACATATGTTCCTGTTCATTTTTCATGACACGATATCCTTCATTCGGCATACCGGTTTTGTTTTCAAGATAATAAGAAAAATCCTGCACAGATTCTGTATTTACGTAGAAAACTCTCTTATGTTTTTCTGACAGACACCGTGCAAGTCCGACAGATAATGCTGTCTTTCCTGTTCCCCCGATTGCAGAATAAAAAGAAATGATCTGTGTCTTATGTTCCTGTGTCTGTGATTCCGTCAGCCGATCCCTGCTCTGATAAGTCAATTCATTGAAAAGTTCCCTGATACCCAGATATTTATACACTCTGTTTACAGACAAATCCTCCGTGCTTCCATTCTCCTGTTCTTCTGCTAACACACACAGATTGGAAATGTTATGCCTTTGAAGTCCTGTTGAATATAGTGCTTCTGAAACAGTCAGGATTTCCACCGAAACAGGTGTCTCAAAACGTTGTTCAAAATAGACCGGATCAGATATAATTTCTAACTCTATCTGGTCATCAAATTCTTCCAAAAATTTTCTTTCCAGATTCTGCAGATACAGCTCATCTGTATCTGCAATAATGATTAATGGCTTACTCATTTTTTTATCCTCGTACTATAAATTCTGCATTTGCAATTCTCAGCTGACTTCTGTCTGAAATAGGCTCTGGCACATTTGGCTGTATTCTTTTTCCATTAACATAAGTACCATTGGAGCTTCCCATATCCACTACAAAATATCTGCCATTCTGCCTTACGATTTTGCAATGAACTCTGCTGACCGCATTATTTCCTGTTATCACACCCTGAACTCTTTCTCTGCTTTTTCCTATCAGGAATTCATTTTCACAAACAACAAAGTGAAACTGCCCATCTATGGATTGTATTGATATCTGATTCATGTCCGGCATATCCACTATCTTTTTCTGCCCAATATTGGGATCTGCAGAAGTATTTTTTGTATTTCTATGCATTACAGGTTTTTCCGCCTGTATACGTGTACTAATGTCATGAAGTTTTAATGTTCCATCCTCCAACGCATCTATCACCTGACGCATTTTCGGATGATCCATCATTCCTATCCGTTCTATTTTCTGCACCAGCTGAGCCTTTATTTCATTGTCAAATTCATTTTTATTTTTATGAACACCCGTTATATTTACAGGCAAATAAATGATCTTCACATTATTCGTGCCAGACTCTACATATATATGGCTAAGGCGATTATCAATACATGCCATATTTAAAAATCCAAGATTTTCAATCTGAATTAAAGCTTCGAGCAAACTGTGAATCGCATTTAAGATCGTATCCATATCCGAAGATGCAATGTAATCCTCCAGTGATGTATATTCTCTTGTGAAATAAATTAGTTTTATTTTTCCATTATATTTGATTCTATGACACCTTAACAGGTTGGCATTTTCCTGATTCTGCATCACTTTATAGCCAACATCATAAAAGATCTCATTATTTTCCAATAAGTAGGCAGTGTCTTCCGTGTCTTGAATTTCTGTCAATTTATCTGCAAAGTACTCGTCCATTTTTTCACTTCCTAATTAAAATAAAATGTAAATTCTTCATCTGCAATCTGAATACTGTCATGATCCGAAAGCACATAAGAATTTTCAGCATCCAGCATTTCTCCATTCAGATATGTATGGTTCGTTGAACCTTTATCCATGAGATAATAAGTTCCATTTATCCGCTCAATTACCGCATGTCTGCGGCTGACCGCCTTATTATTTATTATTGTAAAATCATTTTCTTTTTCCTTACCGATATTAAAAATATTTTTTCTGACAGTCACGCTCTCCCCTGTGCTGATTCTCTCTAAAATTGGATATCTTTCCTCCTGCTGCAAAAGAGTTGTGTCTGCCTCGTCATCCTCCTGCTGTGTCAAAAGGGTTGTACCGCTTTCATCCTCCTCCACTAGTAATGTCGTTCCACCTTCATCGTTACTGTCACTGTGATAATGTCTTTCATAGGATGAACGGTCATTTGTGATGTAACCGCTTTTTCCCGTCTCTGCTTTTACGATTTTCCGGAGTGCCTGTGGACATTTTTCGCGGATATATCTCTCAATGTCCTCTATTTTGTAATTCTTTGTATCATTGAGGAATGCCTGGAATTCCTTCAGAAACTGCTCTGGCTCTTTTCCATATCTGCCTGCATACTGTACGGTATCTGCAAGAAACGCATAAACATTTCCACTCGTAATTCTGCTATTGATCGGCTGATATACAAAGAACACTTCCCTGGTTCTTTCACATACAAACACCATTTCCGGCTGTAACATGAGATTATGCAGATACAACCCATTCATTTCAATTTTTTTAGTCATCTCAATTGTCTGCGCCACAAGCAGAAAAAACGTTTCTTCATCCACACCCTTTTTCAGATATGATATAAGAGGTACCACATCTGGTGCTGTGTAGATAATCGTCTTTTTTCCTTCCTGTCTCGGTCTGAAACAGCCGCGGAAAATCTGCTGTTCAAAAATATTGATTTCCCGCTCATTAATCTGTTCCCCAAATGATAACTTACTTTTAATCGTAACTATATTTCCCTTTGATACTATGCGATATTTTGCCATATCTCTCAGTCCTTTTTTTATTTTCTCTTACGTCTTATTTTGATACGTCCGCTTCGCAGTGCGATCGCTGCACCGACGCCACCGCCTGTTACTACTGCTGCACCCGCAATAGAACCTGCAAACAATGGCTTATTGTTATACCAACGGATGAATGTGTTGGTTGTTACAAGAATTCCATTTAAGACATAGTTTGTTTTATTGCCAGCTGCATCCACAGCCATAATTGTGACATCCTGTTTTTTCGTATTGTTTGGGATATCGAACTGATAGTTTTCACCATCCACTGTGTAATCACATTTTTTATCACCAATATAAATCTCAACACTATCTAATACCAGGTTGTCGTTGACTGTCACATTCGCTGCTTTCGTATCCACAGGATACTGGGCATTGCTCTCAACATCAATCGGAATAACGACAGGAGCTGTTTTGTCAACACCGAATGAAATCTCTGCTTCTTTGGATTCATCAATGTTCTCATTGACATTTCCTGCAATATCCTCTGAATACAGTGTCACAATGTAGCGTCCATCCCCTGCAAAAAGAGACTTGTCGATGGTGTAATCATACTGATACCACTGTCCGTTTCCACCGGATTCCTGTACCTGATAATCGATACCTTCTTCTAATGTTCTCGGTGTTCCATTTGTATCTACTACTACTTTGATTTTGTCATGTTCCAGACTGTCTACGTTCACTTCTTTTAACTTGACATCAATCTCGTTCTGAATATAAGTTCCTTCAATATCCTTTAAGGTCTGATCGAACACGTAAACCGATCCAAAGCGATTTACGGAGAACGTAACTGTTGCATTGCTCTCATTTCCAGCCATATCGGTCAATGTGGCATTTATCGTATAGATGTCGTCATAGCTTTGCTCTTTCGGGAAGTTCTGGAATGTAAATGTCTCTCCATTTCCCTGATTCGTATAAGAGCCTTCCGGTGCCACACTTCCCTGATTTGCACCAACCAGTTCAATGTTCACACCATTAGTATCAAAGTTTGTATCTGACATTACGATCTGTGGAATAACATCTCCATTATTTGCCGAATAATCTTCGACACCAACAATTTCAATTTCTGGTTCAGTGATATCCACATAGTATTCTTCCCCTGTATAGGTTTCAGCTATGTTTCCTGCCATGTCCGTGTATTCCACATTAAAATTGTATAAACCATCTGTACCACATGTAATGGTCGCAGTATGAACATCTCCATTTCCGGTAAATCCGCCAGACTGTGGGAATGAGATCCCTGCTCCGTTATCAGTTGCTGTTCCTGTTATCCTTACTCTGTTTTCAGAGAAATTATGTTCTTCAATCTGAATCGTTGCTGTACGCGCTGCTGCATAATAATTGCCATTTACTGCATTATTGTTGTCATAAGTAACCGTAATCACCGGACGGGTTTTATCGATGGTAAAATCATCTGCTTTTACTGTCTCTGCCTGATTTGCTGCCTTATCCTTTCCACTGACAGAAAGCGTATAATCACCATCTTCTGCAAATGTAATGGTTGCAGTACTTACACTCTGATCCGGATTTTCTGTATTTTCAGTTGTCTGCCATGCTGACAATTCAGGAATCACACCATCTGTATTGGTAATATCTGCCTTAAAATCTGCCGCCTCAAAGTTACGTTCTGTAACTGTAATGGTAGCAACTCTGTTCTCTTTGAACATGGTTGTATTTTCAGCATCCGGTGTCTCATTATCAAATGCAATTTTGATTTCCGGTTTTGTCTTATCAATACTGAATATCTGTTCGTCTCCTGATGTATTTCCTGCACGGTCTGTCATTTTGATATGCATTTTTATCTCATTGCTGTTATTTTTTACAGTGAATGACTTTTTCAGTTCTGTAACAAGGTTTTTGTCTTTCTTTGTCTGACTCCAGCCATCCGCATTTCCACTGGAAAATGCACCCTGATTACTGATCTCCACATTTCCTGACTGATTATTTTCTTTATCATAAGGCGATTCCACTGTCCACTCCACAGAACGGATTCCCGAAAATGTATCTGTCACTGTAACATCTACCGTTACATCTTTTTCATACAGTTCATTTCCCTTTGCATCCTTGCTTGCAGCTGCCGCCTTGTTAAAATCAATATGTTTCTCACGGGCATGCTGCTCGGCTGTTTCAATGATCAGACTGCTCGGTGTCACATATCTTTCTTCGTGATTATTTAACATATCGTAAGCGCAGGCATAAATCTGTCCTTTAAATCCTGCCTGAACCACAAATGTCACTTTTCCTTCTGCATCTGCCTGTACAATCTGCTCACTGCTTTTTGTTCCATTGGTATCTACCGTATAATAGTGGATCTCCTTTACACCGGAATCCCCTTCTTTGGAGCCGTCCGTAGCCGTTACAGTCACCTTTGTATTTTCCACAAAATAATAACCATAATCCGTCTCTGTATAAGAAACACTTCCATCTGCTTCTTTATTTCCTGCTGCTTCCATATCAATGCTTAAAATTTCCGGAGCTGTAATATCCTTGTAGACACGCTGTGTTTTGAAATATTCATTTCCAGCATTGTCAATGGCTGTAATTACCATATCATAGCTGTTGGTATCTGCATTAATGACAGCATCCTTCGTGTTGATCTCATAGCTTTCCGTAACCGTTTTCTGATCCGGATAAGAAACGTTCACTAACTCCTTGTTATTAACGGAGACTTTCACATTATAAATTCCAGAATCTTTATCTTCTACTTTAATTCTGACTCCAGTATCACTGTTGTTATAGATGATTCCATTTTTTCCAACATATCCTTCTGCAGATAAAACAGATGTAATGGTCGGTTTCACTGTTTCAATCATTAAATTGCTGTTTTTCACATTCGAATTTGCTGTCGTCACAAGTGTCTTTTCAGACTGGTTGCCAACGTTATCCGTAACTGTTGCACTAATTTTTTTATCTAAATATACTTTCTGTTCATTTAAAACAGTCTCTGCCGGGAGTTCAAATACCGCTGTATTATCGCTTCCGACTGCCTTTGTCTGATAAGCTTCTTCACCTACATATAATGTAATTTCGTTCAGTCCGGCTGACGGTACTTCTGAACCATCGTCACTGTGTAAATCATCTGCTGTTACAGTAACTTTGATCACACCATTTCCATAGTTACCAAAGGTAAAAATATTTAAAATTTTTAATGCATCTTTCTTTTCAATGTTAAATCTTGTAACATCCGGCTTATGTGTATCAAGACAGATTGTTTTTGTGTCAATTGTTTTATTTCCTGCGATGTCTGTATAGGTGGTGACAACTGTATTTTCGCCTTCCCGCACATTCTTCAAATCGTTTGCTGAAAGTGTAAGAGAATCCTCCTGCACAATCTGATCACTACTTGTAATTCTTTCCACAAAGCTCTTTCTCTTCGAAGTAAGTTCATTTCCGTTTACGGTCAAAGTTCTCGCCGCAAGACCACTTCCGTTAGTCTGATCTTTTTGATCTGTAACCCCGCATGCAATCGCTGGGATCTCTTTGTACCAATACTCTGTCTTTCCATCTTTTGCATTTTCATATTTGCCATCTGCCTGTGGTGTCACCTTTACTACAGGTGCATCTTTTTCCAGCATTAAATCATCCGATAAAATATCATTATGATTCTTAATTTCTGTTAATTTATATGCCTTACTCTCATTGCCTAATGCATCCACTGCTTTGATATGAACCTTTTTCAGGCTTGCAAATGTACCAGCTTCTTCCAATGGAACCGTAACTTCTATCGTTGCATCACTTGTTCCACTTACTTGTGTACTTACAGTTCCGGTATACACTTTTGTATCATCATCACTGTATACGCGAATTTCTTTCACACCAACTGCCGGATAATCCGCTTTGCCGTCTTTTACATTCACATCTTTCGCAGTAACGCTTACTCTAATGTTTGTATTGTAATAATTACCAAAATCGTATTTTTTTATTGTATCAGCAGGAATCAGAGACACTTCCTTAATTTCAGGGGCTGCACTGTCCCGATATACAGTAATAACTCCGGCTTCTGAACACTGTTTTGCTTTGTCAATGGCATAAATATAGATTTTATCAATGTTCTGATTTTTTGCTAATTGAATGCCACTTATTTCAAACTTTCCATTTTCATTTAATGCTGCTTCCTGTGCCCCATTCAACACATCATCCGGTGTAAGTTCTGTTTCTGACCAGACAACCTTTTTCAAATTTTCATCCACGGCTGTACCTGTGATATCCACTGTTGTGTCTGCTTCAGTTTTCCAAATTGTTTTCTCATCGTCACTCAGTTCAATTTTGGGTTTTGTTGTATCAATCACAATTTTCACAGACGGATTGAGACTTATTTGTTTTCTGCCAATAATTCCACCTTTATACACTGATGAAATGATAGTTGTTTCTGTTAAGTTGAGTTGCGTTTTGCCCACTCCCCATTGCGAAAGACTGATTTTAGTTTTACCATCAAATTTTAAAATGGCTGATGATGAATAATAGTTTCCATCCTCATCCGCTGTTATTTGATTATTTCCACTATCTAACAGATTCAGACCTGCAAGAGCCAACGAATCTTTATTTTCATTTTGAATATCTTCAAATTCAGCAGTTACATTCTGGTCACCATTTACGTTTTCAATCTTATAGACTGCTGTTCCATCTTCATCCTCTGTTAAATTATTTTCCTGTATCGGCGTACCATTGACCGAAAATATTTTTACTGTTTTACCTTCATTTGGTTTTACAATGATTGCAACTTCTGCTCCAGAATCTACAATAATATTTTTTTCACTGGAACCATTAACCTCAACAATTCCTCCATCATCAGTTGTAACAGAAACTGTGTACGTATCAATTTCTGCTGTCACTTCTATACTATGTGCCTGTTTTATTCCTTCTGAAAATATATATTCTTTCTCTTTTAAGCTGTTATTTATTTCGTTTTCATTAAGCCTTTCATCATTGTCCACTCTAAAACTTGTAAGATGATACTTGTTGTCTGTAACAGCTGCTTTTATTTTGTACTCAGAATCTGTATATGGAACATTCCGGCTACCGTCTTCTCCACTCTCGGTTGTGATTTCAACTTTATCATTTTGTGCATCACTATTTAAAATTAGCTTTCCATTCTGACTGATTTTATATGTGATTGTGAACTGTTTCTTTGCGAATGTGACTGTAAATGCATAATTTGCATCTAATGTTTTATCCTTAAATTCTTCATATACAAATGCACCGCTCGCATTTATATTCTTGTTCCACCAATTATCGTTGGTTTCTCCATCCGGTTTCCAATCTGCAGTTTCTTTTTTTACTGTTACAGCAGTGATTTCATAACCTTCCTTTGGTGTTGCTGTTACAACATTATTTTCTACCTTTACTTCTCCAGCATCATCTTTTTCTGAATGATCAGAAGTTTCTGCATTTGCAGTAACTGAATATGGAACAGACTTTTCTTTAAGTGTAATTGCACCTAACTCAATCTTTTTTGTTTTTACCTGATCTTCTGTGACAGTTTTCTCTTCACTGGAATAACTGTCATATGTACCTTTATCCACATCTGCTGGCTCAACTTTAACCGTATACTTATTATCCGTATTTAATGTCCAATCACCAATAGAAATATTAAATTTTCCATCGTCTGTTGTAGTCGCTTCATTCGTTACAGGAGTCGAACCGCTTTGTGGGTATGTTACCGTCACCTTTGCACCTGCATATGGATTTCCATTATTCGTATCTGTGTTTTCATCATCATTACCTGGAACCATCACCTGTCCTGTGATTGTGACTGCGACTGTACCACTTTCACCTGTTGCAGTGTTATCTGCTGATGCTCTGATACTTCCAAATGGTATCGTTGTTGCCATAATTAACGCAATCATTAACCATGCTGCAATTCTTTTTCCTTTTGTTCTCCAAAACATTTCCATTTTCTAAATTATCTCCTGCGTATGTATGATGATTTCGTTCAAGACCAGTTCATACCTTTTATCTGTGTTTCCTGCATTTTCAGTCAGCACAACTGTTTCATCTTCCTGTAATACAGTTGTAGTTTCTTCTAAAGCAGTTGTTTCCTCCTCAACCATCTGAAGCGGCATAGTGGCTTCTTCCCGCAGCAATGCTGTCTTTTCCTCATCTTTTTTCGGAAGAACCTCCGTTTTTTCCTCATTTTTCAATTCCACTGTTGTGCGTTCCATCAGACTGCTTTTCCTTGTTTCAGATGATTTGGCACTTCTTTTAGACAATGGATTTTTCTGTCTGTTATTTTCCTCTCGCATTGCCATAATCTGACGTTCTGCCGATTTACCGCTAAGATCATCTATGATTCCCCGTACATCCATTTTTAAAAAAAGATAAATGGATATCAGTGTTAAAACTCCTGCTAATGAAAATGCAATGATGGATATGAGTTGTAAAGTACCTGCATTCATGATGCTTTCACCTCCGTATCTTTTGCATATGCATTTTCCACTGCTGCCTCTGCATCCTGCAAACGCTTTAGAATATCATTTTTCATTTCTTCTGTTTTGTCTGTTGTCGTATCAACCTGCTCCGTACCAGCTTTTACCTGTTCCAGCAACGCTTTCATATCTTCCTGTGCTACGTCATCTGCCTTAAATTTTCTTGCATAAGTTTCCACAGCATTCATTGCCAGTTTGTATACTTCCAGATTTACAATTTCATTCTCATCCTGACTCTCAGATACGGTTGCTACGAGTTTTGTTATATTCTCCCAATATGGAAGATAGGTTCCTTTATCAGATGCTTCCTGCACATTCAGTGTGATATCGCGGTTAAACTGTCCTATATCACGGTACATTTCAGCCATCGTATAATAACTGCTGTCCTCACCGCCATAAGTACATGCCGCCTCAAACCACTGAATCGCACTTTTCATTCTGGTTATCTGATTGTCTGAATTTTCTGTTTTTCCATAATCGTAGTAATACCAGTATAATTTTCCTATCTCAAAAGCAAGATCCCCATAATCGCTATTCTGCTGTAAAACAGTCAAATTACTGTTTATTTTCTTTTTGAATAATTCCTCTTCTTCCAATGAAAAGACCGCGTCATCCTTAAATGCCTCGATTATTCCAAAATACGCTTCCGAATTGCCCGGCAGAATATCTATTGCTTTGGCATAATAATCGATTTTTTCCTCATCTGTCGCAGATAATTCTGCCTGCTTGATGTTATTATCATAATCGCTGTTGTTCACATGGACTCTCATTCCAGTACACAGACATCCTATAATAAGGAAAAGAACCGCTGCCCCGGATGTTGCAAAGAAAACATTCAGCTTTCTTTTCTGCTTTCTTCGGTAGCCCTCGTCCATCTCATCATAATGATCCAACGCATATAACATTTCTGCACATGACTGATAACGATCTTCCGGGTTTAACTGGGTACATTTTTGAATGATCGCTTCTAATCCACTGGACAACTGCGGATTCCAATATCGGATTGGATATATCTCATAAGGAGGTTCACATGGATTCTGTCCTGTGAGTAAATGGTATAGCGTCACGCCAAGACAATATACGTCTGTTCTGGCATCCGTCTGACCTTTTCCTCCAAACTGCTCAGGCGCAGCATATCCTTTTGTTCCAAGACTGACTGTATCTGCCAGATTCTGTTCTTTGTATTCCCTCGCAATACCAAAATCAATTAACTTGATATTTCCATTCGGCTGCAGCATAATGTTTGCCGGTTTCATATCCCGGTAGATAATTGGCGGATTCTGCGTATGCAGATAATCCAATACCCTGCATAGTTCCTTTGCCCACTCAATTACAACTTCCTGTGGCTGTGCACCTTCTTTACTCAATACACTGCTTAAGGTTTCTCCCTCAATGTAATCCATGACAACATAGATTACATTTTCTTTTTCGATAATGTCTACAATTCTTGGCAGTGACGGATAATCCAGTTTTTTCATCATGTTTGCTTCCGCCATTGCACTTGCAACTACAACTTCATTGTTCTTATCATAAGCTTTTCTCTCGATTTCTTTGATTGCCCACTGCTTATTCAGGTTTTTGTCCATCGCCAGGTAAACTTTTGACATTCCACCTTTTCCGATCAGCTTTAAAACCTCGTATTTTCCCTCAATAATTGTTCCTCTCTCAGCCAACTTTCATTTCCTCTTTTGCCTTATTTGAGTTTGATATAAATTGCAGAAATGTTATCCGTTTCCATCCGTTGTTTATTCCATTCGATCATTTCTCTCAATTTTTCTTTTATCTGCGCTTCATCAAGATTTTTATGCGGATTCAGTGACTCAGAAATTTCGTCTTCTGATAACATATGACGGAATCCATCTGAGCATAACAAAAGGGCTGTGCCATGCGCCAGCCTTCCATTCTCATATTGTGGTTCAAAAAATTCATTCACACCGATACACTGAAGAAGCACGTTTCTGCGATTATCCTTTTTAGCTTCCTCTATTGTCATATTCCCACGTTTTATTTCTCGCGCAATAAATGTATGATCCTCGGTCAGCTGCTGCAACGTATCCGATAATGTATAAATTCTGGTGTCTCCAACATGACAAAGCATATATTGTCCATCACTGTTTAATAAAACCGCACTTATTGTTGTTCCAAGCTGAATCTGGTTTTCTTTTCCATACCTGATCAGTCTGCCATTTATTTCTTCCAAAAGACTCTGCCACTGTTGTCTTATTCCTTCATCTCCAACATGCATTTCGTTCTTTATGTAAACCTGTTCAAACCAGTCTGAAAAAGCCCTGACGACCGTTGCACTGGCAAGCTCCCCTTTTTCCATGCCACCCATGCCATCACAAATTGCGATCAGAAGTGTCTCTCCATGTTCCTCAGAACATCCTTTTAATAACAGACTGTCCTGATTGGTCTTCTTTTTTATCCCAACGTCTGTATCATATGCAATATAAAATTTCTTCAACTTTTTCCCCCTGTTTTTCTTTACAATTATTCTTTTTATTATATTATTCACCTACAATTCACAC
>UMFO01013052.1_pt1 | contig 12550 bp, 9 predicted proteins | sample 1965051 | NCBI WGS metagenome assembly UMFO01 (sample SAMEA4836050, study PRJEB28245) | human gut metagenome | biome: gut microbiome; material: fecal sample | place: Denmark | collected 2008
CGAATTATTACCGGAACAAAGTGTAAATAAACTGTATCAAAAAGCAAAGGGCAGAGAAACCTCTCACCGGCTCTCCACCCTTTGTTACCATTTTACAGCAACGGTGCAAACAGACGCATCATGCCCTGGAAAATACGAATGAACACATTCTGACCTCTGCAGAATTCCAATGTCATTTCCTCGGAAGCCGCAAAAGTATCCATACAGTCCTCTTTCAACTGCATCAAGGCTTTCGTTTTATACATAAACACACCACACTCAAAATGCAGGAACAGACTGCGGTAATCCAGATTGATACTTCCCACAGTTCCAATCTTATCATCACAGAGAAAACTCTTGGCATGAATAAAACCAGGTGTATACTGATAAATTTTTACACCACATTTGAGCAGCGGTTCATAATGGGACTGCGTCAAAAGGAAAATCATTTTCTTATCCGGGATTCCCGGTGTCACGATCCGCACATCCACACCACGCTTTGCAGCGTTGCACAGGCTCACCAGCATCTCATTGTCAATGATCAGATACGGCGTGAAAATATATACATACCGCTCTGCATGGTTGATAATGTTCAGATAAATATTCTCTCCTACTGTCTCATGATCTAACGGTGTATCACCATAAGGCTGTACAAAGCCGTCTCCCTCAAAAGGTTCTTTCTGGTATACCTGTGGCATGAACTGTTTGTAATCCTCAGAGGAATGGTTGATGTAATTCCACATTTCCAGAAACATCACAGTCATACTCCACACAGCTTCGCCCTCGAAACGGATCCCTGTATCTTTCCAGTAGCCAAACCGTGACGCCACATTAATATATTCGTCCGCAAGATTGATTCCTCCGGTAAATCCAACTTTTCCATCAACCACAAAAATCTTCCGGTGATCCCGGTTATTCATAACAACGGACATGATCGGGCGGAATGGGTTAAATGCTGCACACTTAATGCCTTTTGCCTGCAATACCTTATAATATTTTGGCGGCAGTGTATTGATGCAGCCGATATCGTCATAAATCAGCCGGACATCCACACCCTCTTTGCTTTTTTGCTCAAGTACCTCCACGATGCGGTCAAACATCACTCCCTGATCTACGATAAAATATTCCAGAAAAATAAAATGTTCTGCCTTTTCCAGATCTGCAAGCATATCCGGGAACATCTCTTCTCCACAGCTGTAATATTTTGTGGACGTATTATGATAAAGCGGAAATCCTGCCCAGTCATTGATATATCTGGACTGACGATAAACAGAAAGATCCTCTCTCTCTAACTGTTCTTTGATCTCCGGTGTCTGATAAAGGCATGCACTCACCTCCCGGTTCACGGAATCCATACGTTCCTGTGTTTTCTTCGTAAGACTTGATCTGCCAAAAATCATATATAATAAGAGTCCAAGCACAGGGGACAACAGGATAATAAATGTCCACGAAAGTTTATTTGCCGGATTCGTCCAACGGTTTACGATCACCAGCACCACAATAATTGCGATTGTCCTGATCGCAAGATTTGCATATGTGAACTGATAACTGAACTGATACATGACCATTACAAGCCATAAAAACTGGAGAATAATGGAAACTGCAACGATTGAAAATCTTCCTAATAATAAATGTGCTATTTTTTTCATCTGTATTCTTCGCCCCTTTCCGATTATTCTAATATCAGAAAATGAAAATGTCAAACTACAAGATTGTTCACATGTAGCATTCCCCAGCATTTTCTGCCAATCTGCTCCCCTCTCGGATATACACTTTCATAGAGTTTAAGTTTCATCTCTGTCGGCGTATAATCCGGGTATTTCTGATATGCAAGTGCGATCGCTCCGGAAACTACCGGTGCAGCCATTGAGGTTCCGCTTTTCACAATATATCCCTTTGCATCTTTACTGCAGCTTTTCACATTTGTTCCAGGTGCAAGGACTTCCGGTTTCACGATACAGCATTCCGTCGGCCCGAATCCGCTGTAATTTTTTGTCAGTCTCCCACTGTTTCCTGTTTCTGTCACATTATCATCCCAGCTTCCGACCGTCAGCACTTTTCTGGAAATTCCCGGAATTGTGACAGAGTTTTCCTTTGGGCCATTATTTCCCGCCGCTGTCACCACCATGATTCCCTGATTCCACGCCTCGTCCACAGCGTGAAGCAGCTGCTCCTGCTCATTTTTTCCTGCACTTGCCATCATCCCGACTGAAATATTTAAAATTTTCACCTGATATTTCTCCCTGTTTTGTAAAAGCCAGTCCATTCCCTCTAACACATGGCTGGTAACTCCGTTCCCCTTCCGGTCCAATACTTTTAGTACCACAAAACGAACCCTTGGCGCCACCCCGCTTAACAGCCGCACGCCACGCTTATCCTTAGACATCAGTCCACTGCCGCCAATGATTCCTGCGACATGTGTTCCATGCCCATTATCATCATACGCCGCAAGTTTCTTCTGGCAGAAATCCTCAAAATGTAAAATTCTCTGGTCAAAGTCCAGATGTGGGGCAATCCCGGTATCCATGACCGCCACAGTGATATTTTTGCCGTTCAAGCCCATTTTATATGCACGGTCACAATGAATGACACGTTTCACTCGGTCCATAAATGATATCCTTTTTTCTATCAGTATATGAAAATCAGAAACTTCCAGTGACAAAGCCAAAACAATAGCATGCACGCTCCGCGGACATTCTATTGTCAAACAAAATGAGGTATTCCCCGAAAGTAACACTTTTGGAAAACACCTCACATATTATTTTTTCTATTTTATTCGTTTATTAGTTGTTCTCTGGAACATCTTTCATGGAGAAGCTGATTCTTCCCATCTTATCTTTTCCAAGGCAGACAACTGTTACTTTATCACCTAATGTAAGAACATCTTCTACACGATTGATTCTCTCTTTGGAAATCTTGGAAATGTGTACCATTCCTTCTTTTCCAGGAGCGAACTCGATAAATGCACCAAACTCTTTAATGCTTACAACTGTTCCGGTGAAGATCTGGCCTTCCTCAAAATCAGTTGTGATCGTCTTGATCATGTCGATTGCTTCCGCCATCTTCTCTTTGTCTGTTCCACATACAGATACTGCACCCTCATCTGTAATGTCGATCTTGACATCTGTGCGGGCAATGATCTCGTTGATGGTCTTACCTTTCTGACCAACCACATCACCGATCTTATTTGGATCGATCTGAATCTGGATAATCTTAGGAGCGTATGCACCAACTTCTTTACGAGGTTTTGAAATTGCTTTGGACATTACTTCATCCATAATGTAAAGTCTTGCCTCACGTGTTCTTGCAATTGCCTCCTCTACGATTGGTCTTGTCAGACCATGGATCTTAATATCCATCTGGATTGCTGTGATACCTTTATGGGTACCGGTTACTTTAAAGTCCATGTCTCCGAAGAAGTCCTCAAGTCCCTGGATATCCGTAAGTACGATATAATCATCATCTGTATCACCTGTTACAAGACCACAGGAGATACCTGCTACCATGGATTTGATTGGTACACCTGCAGCCATAAGTGCCATACAGGATGCACAGGTAGATGCCATGGAAGTAGAACCGTTAGACTCAAATGTCTCGGATACCGCACGGATTGCATATGGGAATTCCTCCTCAGAAGGAAGTACTGCAACAAGTGCTTTCTCAGCAAGTGCTCCGTGTCCAATCTCACGACGTCCCGGGCCACGGGATACTTTTGTCTCACCTACAGAGTATGCAGGGAAATTATACTGATGAATATATCTCTTTGTTGTAATATTTGCATCAAGTCCATCAATCTTCTGTACTTCAGATAATGGAGCCAATGTAACAACATCACAGATCTGTGTCTGTCCACGGGTAAACATTGCAGAACCATGTACTCTAGGAATCAGATCAACTTCTGCTGCCAATGGACGGATCTGGTTGATTGCACGGCCATCTGGACGTTTGTGATCTTTTAAGATCATCTTACGTACTGTCTTTTTCTGGTACTGGTAAACGGCCTCACCTAAAACAGCAAGCCATTCTTCCTTATCGGCAAATGCCTCTGCCAGTTTATCTGTGATCTCACGGATGTTCTCTTCACGTTTCTGTTTTTCATCTGTAAAAACTGCGTTCTCCATATCTTCCGGAGTTACGATCTCTTTCATTGCTGCAAACATCTCATCCGGGATTGCACAGCTTGTGTATTCATGTTTTGGTTTGCCACATTCCGCAACGATCTTATCCATAAACTGGATAATTGTCTGGTTTACATCATGGCATTTGTAGATTGCTTCGATCATTTTCTCTTCCGGGATTTCATTTGCTCCGGCTTCGATCATGATAACTTTTGTTCTGGTAGAAGCGACTGTTAACTGTAAATCGCCTTTATCCCATACTTTCTGGGATGGGTTTACGATGAACTCACCGTCTACCATACCCATCTGAGTCATGGCACATGGGCCATCGAATGGGATATCTGACATGGTTGTTACAAGTGCAGAACCGATCATACCAACCACCTCAGGGCGGCACTCTGGATCTACGGACATTACCATGTTATTCAAAGTAACATCGTTACGATAATCCTTTGGGAATAATGGTCTCATTGGACGGTCGATAACGCGGGAAGTAAGGATTGCATTCTCAGATGCTTTTCCCTCTCTCTTATTGAAACCGCCTGGAATCTTTCCTACTGCGTACATTTTCTCCTCGAACTCTACGCTTAATGGGAAGAAATCTACTCCATCTCTTGGCTTGTCTGATGCTACTACAGTAGATAATACAGTTGTCTCACCATATTTGATCAATGCAGCGCCGTTTGCCTGTGCACACACTCTTCCGATATCTACCGTAAGAGTTCTGCCGGCAAGTTCCATTGAAAAACTTTTATACATGTTTTCTCTCCTTTAAATTTTGTATACGCCACAGCATACTGTGTGACTAAAACAGAAGTACCGAAACTACTGAACCATACATGCCTGTCCGCCATGTACCCTTCAGTGGTCTCGGGTATTTAGACTTCTGCCTCGTTTTATTGTACTAGAAATATTCGGAATATACAAGCAAAAAAATAGAGCGGTGAAAACTCCGCTCTATTCTGCTTATACCTACTATTACTTTCTTAAGCCTAAGCTGTCGATCAATGCACGGTATCTCTCGATATCGATTTTCTTTAAGTAAGCAAGTAAACCACGTCTCTGACCTACCATTTTCAGAAGACCTCTTCTGGAATGATGATCATTTGGGTTGTCTTTTAAGTGATCTGTTAACTCTGTGATACGGGCTGTTAAAAGAGCTACCTGTACCTCTGGAGATCCAGTATCATTTGCTGTTCTACCGTATTTAGCGATAATTTCCTGTTTCTTTTCTTTTGCGATCATGTTATGATCCTCCTTCTTATTCTTAATCGCCCAATAAAACATGATACTCAGCGAAAGGTCGGAGTGTCCATTCACCGAATATGGGCTAAACTCATGCTTGCATAGTATAACACAGTCTTTCTGTGTTTGTAAATAAAAATTTTATAATTAAGCTAGATTAATCCTGCAATACACGGACTACTTTTACCGGATTACGGTAGTATGCACCGGAGATTTTGATTCCGGTACGAGGGGAACTTGCATGTACCACCTGTCCGTTTCCAATATAGATCGCCACATGATTGATCCTGCTTCCGTTACCATAGAAGAACAAATCTCCCGGCTGTGCTTCCGATGCAGAAATACTTGTTCCGCAGCCAGCCTGCGAACCAGAAGAATGTGGCAGTGAAACACCATAGTTTGCAAATACACTCATGACAAAACCGGAACAGTCAGCACCTCTTGTCAGGCTTGTACCACCCCACACATAAGGATTTCCTACGAACTGGCATGCATAAGATACCAGATCAACACGGACATCCGAGACTCCCTGTCCGTATCTTATTTCCGTCATAGTCATAGCTGTCGGAAGCTCCGTATTGATCTCAATATAGTCTGCGGATACATATCCCTCATCACTGTCGATACTTACTTTTACCCAGCCGTCTAACTGCTCTACAACCTCTAACTCTTCACCCATTGGCATAGAAGTCACGATACTGCAGTCTGTATTCGGTTCTTCCCTCACGTAAAGAGTTGTCGTTGTTACTTTGGCAACCGTCTCTTTTACCTGCTCTGCCAGAGCGACCGCCTCATTTCCGGTTACCAGGTACTCAGACTTTACATATCCGGTGACTTCACCGGACTGGATCTGTGTCCATTCCCCATCCACACCTAATACTTCGCCGGCTGCATGGTTTGGCATCTTACCGACAAGTGTTGCATCGGTTCCCGGTGTCTCACGGACATTTAAGTTACCGGAATCTACCACTGCAATTCCAAGATTCGTATATCCATATACGGATGTCACTTCCTCCTGTGCTACTGCTGTAAGTTCTGTATCTGTATCAGAAACAGCTGCCACGTCTTCATCACTGGCAAGTGCCTGTGCTGTCACGCTTGCAATACCGGCTGTCACACCTGCGTCGACCGTCTCTGCACTTTCATCTATTACAGAAGCTGTGGCAGCTGCCCTTGCTGTCACATCCTCACCCTGTTTATGATTATTGATCGCTGCAGTGGAAATAACTAGTAATCCTGCTGCTCCAAGACATATTGCCCTGATATATTTGGATTTCATAATGCCTCCTGAACATCTGCATGTCTTTCTGCTTCTTTTTCATCTTACAAAATATATTTTTCAAACTTTTTACAGTATAACAGTCACTTATTACAATGTCAATCATATTTGTAACATTTTTGTAATATTTGTAGATCCAAATTTTACAAAGTGGCATTTACCTGTCCATTCATCCTATTTCATTTTTGCGAAAAAAGCTCTTGTAAATGCAATGTCATTCATCATCTGTTCCTGAAGTTTTTCAATACTTTCAAACCTGCGTTCTTCCCGGATCATTGTCAGAAATTCAACCGTTACCACTTTCTCATACACATCTTCCTTAAAATCCAGAAGATGTGTCTCCACTCCAACCGGATTATTTCCCTCTATCGTAGGTTTGCACCCTACATTTGTGACACCGTAATACCTTCTGTCATCAATAAACACTTCTGCCACATAGACACCAAAAGGTGGCAGAAGCTTTTCCTCCGGAGGGATCAGATTGATTGTCGGGATTCCGATCGTCCTTCCGATCTGATTCCCGTGTTTTACCATTCCGGTCACAAAATAGCGGTAGCCTAAGAGATGATTGGCTTTTTCAATGTTTCCAGCCATGATCTCTTCGCGGACAAAAGTACTGCTGATATCCCGCTCATCCTCTTTCATTTTTGAGAGAATAAGTGCCTCATAACCATAGACCGGTGCATATTTTTTTAACATCTGATAATCACCGCGTCTGTTGTGTCCAAAATGAAAATCTTCCCCTGCCACGATACATTTTACATTTAACTTTTCTACGAGCATACGGATAAAATCTTCCGGTTCCATGCACATCACTTCTCTCGTAAATGGACATTCGATGAGATAGTCTATCCCGATCCCTTCAAAAATATGCATTTTCTCCTCGTTCGTGGTAAGCACCTTTGCCTCGGCATGCTCCACATTTTTTTTCGGTGGAATATCAAAGGTAAAAATAGCTGCCTTTAATCCTTCCTCCTTTTTCTGCGCAAGTTTTTCCATTAAGAGTTCATGTCCGCGATGGATACCATCAAACTTTCCAAGAGAAATGACAGTCGGTTCTTCGACATGAAAATCCAGTGTATTTTTTATATATTTCATTCTTCCATAAACACTTTCACAGGTTTGAAGTTTCCCCTCTCCTGCTGGAATTCATAGATTCCGATAAAGTGATCCTTTTCATCATAAATTCTGATCGGTTTTTGCTGCATAGAAGCCTCAAACGAGCGGATCATCTCCGGCTCGATCCGGTTTCCATTATACAGTACTTTAGAAAACTGCTCCGGCACGACTCCCTTCTGATACTGTAAAAAAACAGAATCCACAGATCGCACAAACGGAAAGTGCGCTCTGCTCCATGCTTCCGGCGGAAGTTCCTTTGTGCACTCCTTCACAAGTTGCTCGATCTCCCCGATCTTCAAGGCATCCTTTAACAAGAACTCAGACACCTGCGTGCGGAGCAGCGATTCCATACAGCCGCCGCAGCCAAGTTTTTCTCCGATATCCTGACATAAAGTGCGGATATACGTTCCTTTGGAACAGTGTACACGCATGCGCACCCTCGGAAGCGTAACATCCAGAATGTCAATCGTTAAAATCTTCACAGGTCTTGCCTGACGCTCTACGGTTTTGCCCTCCCTTGCGAGATCACAGAGTTTTTTTCCATTGACTTTCAGCGCAGAGTACATCGGTGGGATCTGCATATAGTCCCCTACAAAAGAAAGGACTGTCTCCCTCACGACTTCCTCTGTCACCTTCGCATCTTTCTCCTCCAGCACTGTACCGGTGATATCCTGGGTATCTGTCACCTTTCCCAATAAGAGCACTGCCTCATATTCTTTGCTTTTATCGGTGAGCAGATCACAGACTTTTGTGGCTTTACCAAGACACACAGGCAACACCCCTTCCGCATCCGGATCGAGTGTCCCTGTGTGTCCGATTTTTTTCTGTTTAAAGATACCACGGAGTTTTGCCACTACATCAAAAGATGTATACCCTTTTTCTTTATATACATTAATGATTCCGTTGACCATAGTGTATCCTTTTTCTTCATTATTTTCTAAAGCTGTTTTTTCACTTCTTGCAAAATAGCTTCGATGATCTGCTCCGGTTCTCCCTTCATGGAAAAACCTGCAGCTCTCACATGACCGCCGCCGTCAAACTTCACTGCGATCTCTGACAGGTCAACAAGTTCTTTTGATCTTGTGCTGACCTTAAATTCTCCATCCTCTAACTCATACAGGAATATGGCAACTTCCACATCCTTTGTCACCCTAAGCTGGCTGACAATCCCATCTAAGTGCTTTGGAAGCACATCATACTCTTGCATCTCCTGCTTCGTGATGACACTGGAAATGCACTTTCCGTCCAGATGCAGAACACTTTTCATCAGGGCAAGTCCCATAATGCGGTTCTGGTTATACGTTTTCGTAAAGAATGTCTCGTCAACTATCTTTGGGAAGTTAATTCCTTTTTCGATAAGCTTTCCTGCGATCTCCATCGTTTTTCTGGAAGTGCAGGAATACTGGAAAACACCGGTATCATGCACCATTCCGGTGTAGATACATTCTGCGATCTCCCGGTCAATGCGCTCGTCTGGAAGCAGTTCAAAGATCAGTTCACAGGTGGAACTTGCATCTGGGAAAATATAGTTATGTTCTGCAAAGTTCTGATTGCTCACATGATGATCCACACAGATCGTATGTTCTGCCGATTCAAAATACTTTGCAGCATTGCCAAGACGCTTTGCATCACCGCAGTCCTGTGCGATAAACAGATCATATTTCCTGTCATCCGGCCACTCACTCAAAATCTCTTCCGAACGCTTCATAAACTTGAAAATATTCGGGATCGGCTCTAAGTAAAGATCGACCTTCACATGTGGAAAATAGTTTTTAATATAATTGTATGTAGCGAGGCAGGAGCCTGCGCAGTCGCCATCCGGTCTGACATGACCTGCAATGGCAACTGTTTTTGCATCTGCCAGATAAACATCAAAATTTGTCATCTCTATTCCTCTGTCTTATCTGCGATATCTTTTGTTACATCATCGATCATTTTTGACATTTTGACACCATATTCAATGGACTGGTCTAAGATAAAGGTGATCTGTGGTGTGTTTCTCAGGTTAATGCTCTTTGCAAGCATGGTTCTGATATAACCCTCTGCACTCTTTAAGCCTTTGATCGTATCCTGCTGGGATTTTTCATCTCCTAAGACACTGATATATGCCTTACAGGTTTTCAGATCCGGAGCTACCTCCACTGCAACTACGCTTGTCAGTGGATTGATGCGCGGGTCTTTGATCTCACCACGGATAATGTTACTTAATTCTTTCTGAACCTCTCCGTTGATCCTGGTATTTTTAATACTGTTTTTTCTCATATTTTATGCCTCTTTTTTATCTAGGAACCTCTACCATGGTATATGCTTCCACAATATCAAGCTCAGCAATATCATTAAATCCTTCAAATACAAGACCGCACTCGTATCCGGCTTTTACCTCTTTTACGTCGTCTTTGAATCTCTTTAAGGAAGCAAGATTTCCTTCAAAGATCTGTGTTCCTTCACGTGAAATACGGACTTTGCAGCCTCTCTGGAACACACCGTCAAGCACATAGGAACCTGCGATGTTACCAACACCGGATGCTTTGAAGATCTGTCTCACTTCTGCATGACCAAGTACTTTCTCCTCATATACAGGATCTAACATACCCTTCATAGCTGCTTCCACATCTTCAATTGCATTGTAAATGACTTTGTAGAGACGTACGTCAACGTTCTCTCTGTCTGCTGTCACTTTTGCAGTTGGATCCGGACGAACGTTAAATCCAATGATAATTGCATTGGAAGCGGATGCTAAGATGATATCGGACTCATTGATTGCACCTACACCGCCATGGATGACTTTTACAACTACTTCTTCGTTGGACAGTTTTACAAGACTCTGTTTTACTGCTTCTACAGAACCCTGTACGTCTGCTTTTACAATAATATTCAATTCTTTTACATTTCCAGACTGGATCTGTGAGAACAGATCGTCTAAGGACATCTTTGCCTTCGTATCTTCGATCAGCTTATTCTTGCTCTCGGAAATATAAGTGTCAGCAAATGCTCTTGCCTCTTTCTCAGAATCAGTAGAAACGAATGTCTCACCTGCTTCCGGGACAGCGGACAGACCAAGAATCTCAACCGGAGTAGATGGACCTGCCTCTTTTACTCTTCTTCCCTGATCGTCGATCATCGCACGGACTTTACCAAAGCAGCTTCCGCAGGCGATTGGATCACCGACTCTTAACGTACCTTTCTGTACTAATACAGTGGCAACTGCTCCGCGGCCTTTATCAAGCTGTGCCTCGATGACAAGACCTCTTGCTTTACGGTTTGGATTTGCTTTTAACTCAAGCACTTCTGCTGTTAAAAGGATCATCTCCAGCAAGTTGTCAATACCTTCTTTTGTATGAGCAGATACCGGACAGAAAATAGTACTTCCACCCCAGTCTTCCGGGATAAGTTCATACTCGGACAACTCCTGTTTTACTCTCTCGATGTTTGCACTTGGTTTATCAATCTTGTTGATTGCAACAATAATTTCAACTCCGGCTGCTTTTGCATGGTTGATTGCCTCTACCGTCTGTGGCATAACACCGTCATCAGCCGCAACTACAAGGATTGCGATATCTGTAGAATTTGCACCACGCATACGCATTGCTGTGAAGGCTTCATGTCCAGGTGTATCAAGGAATGTGATCTTCTGTCCGTTGATGGATACCACAGAAGCACCAATATGCTGTGTGATACCGCCTGCCTCTCTGTCCGTCACACGGGTAGAACGGATTGCATCCAGAAGGGATGTTTTACCGTGGTCAACGTGACCCATAACACATACAACCGGTGGACGTGCAACTAATGTCTCTTCTGCATCATCTTCCTCTTTTAAGAGTTCTGCGATCACATCAACCTTCTCTTCCGGCTCACAGATACAGTTAAACTCTAAAGCGATCTCTTCGGCCTGATCGTAATCGATCTCTTGATTGACTGTTACCATCGTTCCTTTTAAGAATAATTTCTTTACGATCACTGACGGCTGTACTTTCATCTTGTCAGCAAGATCTTTGATGGTAAGTTTCTCCGGAAGGACCAGTGTCTTGATAGTCTCTTCTTCCTGTTTTGGCTGTGGCTGCTGCTGTGGTTTCTTCTTGCCGCCATTCTTCTCTAAGTTTACGAAGCGCTCCTGCTTCCTGCTTCCTAAAACATCATAATCGCCGCGCTGTTTTCCGTTGCGGTTCTTGTTGTCACGTTCTCTCTCCCGTGTCTCTTTTCCGCGCATCTCCTCTGCCAATGGTGCAGAATCCTTATTGAACTTGTCGATCTCACGGTCTAATCTTCCACCATTATCTCTTCCGCGGAAGTTATTATTGCGTCCTCCGCTGCGGTCTCCCTGATTGAATCCCTGTCCCGGTCTTCCGTTGTTGAACGGTCTCTGGTTTCCGCCGTTTGGTCTCTGGCCTCTGTTATCTCCCTGACGGGCTGGTCTGTCACCATTGTTACGGTTATTATATCCACCTTCGCCATTATTATTTCTGTATGGACGGTCTCCCTGCGGACGGGCTGGTCTGTCGCCGTTTGCGCGGTTATTGTATCCGCCATTCTGTCCTTTTCTTGCCGGGCGGTCTCCCTGTGGACGTCTGTTGTCCTGATTTGGTCTGGATGTCTTCTCCTGCTGACGCATCTGCTCATACACATTCTCAGTTGGTTTTTTGAAAACTCTCTCCTGTGCTGCCGGTGCGCTCTGTGCAGTTTCCGTCTTAACTTCCTCTGCTTTTGGAGCTTTGCTCTCTGTCTCTTTTCCGGCATTTGGATTGATCAGACTGTCAAAGTACTTTCTCATATCATTGCCGGACATCGCTGGTTTTGCCTGACCGGCCGGTCT
>UMFO01059045.1_pt1 | contig 12526 bp, 10 predicted proteins | sample 1965051 | NCBI WGS metagenome assembly UMFO01 (sample SAMEA4836050, study PRJEB28245) | human gut metagenome | biome: gut microbiome; material: fecal sample | place: Denmark | collected 2008
GCGGTACTACCTATGCCCCCTCATCAGTAACCGCACAAACTTTGTTCTTTCAGACGGCACTATGATAACTCTTAACTACGTACATCCGAGTATATGGGTAGGTATAGACGTAAACGGATTAAAAAAGCCCAATCAAATCGGTAAAGATACTTTTTTATTTATTTTTACGAATAAGTACGGACTGCAGCCGTTAGGAGGAGCAGGAACAGAGGAAGCTTGGAGTTACGGAGAATTTGACAGGGATAAAATATTTACCAGAGGAGGAAATGCCTGCAACAGAAATCAATCAGGCTACTGGTGTGCTTCTATAATAATGAATGACGGATGGGAAATCGCAAAAGATTATCCGTGGTAACTTAAAAAAACTTAAAATTAAGGCAATTTTAAACATTCATATAACTTCCCTTTTGTATAGAAAATAAAAGGGAAGTATTTTATGCAAATACAAAACAGCTTCAAAAGTGCCTCCTCTCCGAAATTTAACGGCATACATATTGCGAATGCAACAAACTGTATTAAAAATGCGGAAACAAATATCAGTTTGTATCAGATAACCTGTAATGACCGCGCCTTTCTTCAAAAACTGAGAAATACAATAAAAATGAATGAACTCATGCCGGATGCTAAAATTATAAAATCAGAATTTGACCGCTGGCAGGAAATGCTTAATGTTGCACTTGATAAAGCATTAAACTCAGACAGGAAATGTTTTATTGCTGCTAAAGATAATAAGCCGTGCGGGATTATAACCTTTCAGCCCGGTAAAAATAAGTATCATTTAGATTGTATCTGCACATGGCCTGTAGAAACCGGCAAGAAAGTAGTCCTTGCCGGACAAACTTTATTTAAATAGATGTTTACGGATTTTCTTGGCAGTAAAGCAAACATATTAAGTCTCGATGCAATTTTAAACGGTCCCTTCGACACTGTATCAAAATATTCACGTTTGGGGTTTAAGCAGGTCGGCGGAGAAAATTGGCTTGTTGCAATGCGGACAAACAGAGATACGACAGAAAAAACAATGAAACATCTTAACAATATTATAAATACAACACCGACTAATAGTAATAAAGAATTGAATTTATTGGAAACTCTGGATTTGTAAATTACTTTTCCTGCTCGTAGCCGAAGTTTTTCAAAGAACTTTGTTTTTTACGCCAATCCTTTTCAATTTTAACTTCAAGCCCGAGGAAAACTTTTTTCTCAACAATATTTTCCAAATCTTTGCGGGCTTCCGTACCGATTTTTTTTAGCAGACTTCCGCCTTTTCCTATTAAAATACCCTTCTGGCTTTTTGTTTCACAATATATTGTTGCATAAATTCTGTCGATATCATCGCTTTCGGTATAGCTTTCGATTTTCACGGCAACCGAATGCGGAATTTCATCAGATGTATTCAAAAGAATTTTTTCACGTATAACTTCTTCCGTTACATCCCTCATTGTTTCTTCTGTAACAACATCTTCGGGATATAAAAGCTCACCTTCCGGAAGATATTTGTATATATTTTTAATGAGAGTATCTATGTTTCTTCCTGTTTTTGCAGAAATTTTAACAACAGGATAATTCTTTTCAAATAAGAGTTTATAAGTCAATAAATTTTCTTCAACCTTATTAAGTTTTTTAAGTTTATCAACCTTATTCATTACAATAATAACAGGAGTTTCGGTCTGCAAAAGATTTTGTGCAATCCATTTATCGCCCTTTCCTGCAGGTTCAGAACCATCAACGAGAAACAAAATTAAATCCGCATCAGGTACAGCAGTTTTTGACTCGTCAAGAAGGAATTCACCGAGTTTATTTAAAGGCTTATGAACTCCCGGAGTGTCTATAAAAACAATCTGTCCCTTATCTGTAGTATAAATTCCTTTAATTCGTTTGCGTGTAGTTTGCGCCTTATCTGTGGCAATAACAATTTTTTGCCCCAATATTTGGTTCAATAAAGTTGACTTGCCTACATTCGGGCGTCCAATGATTGCTGTAAATCCGCTTTTCATAAAAAAATTGTAACATAAAAGTATATTTTTTTAACAAACTGGCAATTTTTTTTTGCTCAAAGTATTATATATATGTATAAGGGAAAAATTTAACGGTAGAAAATGGCAGTAAAAAAATCTAATATAGTAGGTATGGCGCTATTGCTTGCTCTTACAGTAACACCTGTATCAGAGTCGTTTGCAAATGCGGAAAATAATAACCTTGTACAGCTCGATTTGAAACGGGCATCAAATAATTCCGTTAATGTTACTTTATTTACCTCAAATACTTACAACGACAACGTACTTGTAAGAAAAAAATCCGATAATAAATATGTAATCCTTATACCTAAAGTTCAAAGCAACGGTTTCAGCAGCTCAAGCTTAAACGGTGTTAATGATTTAGTTTCAAATATTGATGTAAAAACAATTAATGACACAAGCGGCGGTTACACTAAAGTAACGCTTATTACGACTAAACCGCTTGATATTAAAACAAATACTCAAAAAAGTGCACCTGTTACTGCAGAGCAAAAAGAATATAAAACCCTTATAGCACAGGCAAATGCGGTTAAAAATAATATAGCTAAGCAAGAACTTCCTAAACAACCGCAGAAACAGCCTAAAACAGAAGTTACTGTAAATAAAGCACCTGCGCAAAAACAGATTTCTGCTCAGCCAAAACCGGCAGTTAATACAAAAAAAGTTGAACCGGTTACTGTTGTAAAACAGGAAACTCCGAAAAAAACTGTGCAAAAAACTGAAATAAAAAAACAAAATAAAGTTAAAGCACCTGAAATTAAACTTAAGGAAATTAACCCGCAGGATGACAGACTTACAAGAAAAGAACAGCTAGCAGAACTCATAGAAGAAGTAAAGCAGGAAAAACAGGCTGAAACCGCTCCGCAAGAAACAATCTCTCAAGTACAAACTGTTGCAGGTACAACATTCGACGCTCCTGTCAAAGATATTAAAGAACTTCCTCCGATTGAAAAACCTTCAATTGTTTCTGTAATAAAAAACCGATTAAGCAGAATACAGCTTCCAAAATCTGTACGTTTCGGACTGTTGCCGTTATTGGCATTAATAATAATTTCTAATATTTTAAAATCAAAAAAATCAAACAATTAAAAAGAACCTTCAATCAGCCAGCCTATACTTAATACCGTAAAATATAACAATATCGTAAACAACAATGAATTATCATGGCAGCAGAAATATCAGCGTTATCTGGATGAATCGGCAAAACCTGTTCCAAGAGCAAATAACAAAGGTCACTATACATTTATTAAAACTCCTGCCGAAACACCTGATCCCGTAATAGAAGAAAAACGTCAGGAATTGGAAAAACTGGTTACGGAACAGGCGCCTTACGGTGATGAAAGCATTAAACCTGAAATAATTGAAGTTCATAACGAAGAAGATGCAATTCAAAAAACAATTAAGCTTAAAGCATTTGATACGCGCAGAACATCGTTAAGCATGACAAGCCGTGATAAAATAAAAAGCAGATTTAAAAAATATGAAAATGAAATCCCTCTCCGCGAACAAAAAAATGTGGAACTGGGTAATTCATTACTTCATTCAAATACAAGAAGGTTAAAAGACGCTAACTTAGATGTAGCTGACGTGGAAAACAGAGGTGAACGTATGAAATTTAAACCGACAGAATACATTATGTCATCAATTGATGAGTTCTTTTCAATTATTGATAAAGAAAAAACAGCAAGCAATCCGGTTATAAAACCGTCTGCAACACCGAAAATGCCGCAATCTACACAGCAAACTAATCCCATCACAAAACTGCGCAACGAAACAAAATCTTCATATATTAACGGATTAATTGTAAAATCAGGGTTTAATATTGACGAAAACAAAGGCTTCTATATTGTGAACCTTGACGGGAAATCAGCTTTAATAGGAAAAGTTAACGATGAAGTTTTTGTATTGAAAAAATTCGATAATAACGTAACAAATCCTATTCAGGTAAGACATGATAATGCAAATGTCTATATGGTTAAAGCAGGCGGCTTCAAGTCACTTGTTGAAGTTAATGAAGATAAAATGGGCGTATTAATTGAACTGTAACAGGTAAATAATTGTGAGAGCAGCGTTTAATAAAAAAATATTTTGCACAATACTTGTTTGCATTATATTTTTATGCGGATGCGGCAAAAAGGAAACCAAAACAATAATTGAATTTGCAAGCTGGGGCTCTAAATCGGAAACAGATATATTAAAACCTCTTTTATCAGAGTTTGAACAAGAAAATCCGAATATCAAAGTGGATTTTATGCATATTCCCCAGAATTATTTTCAGAAAATCCACCTCCTTTTTGCATCAAACACAGCTCCTGACATAATATTTATCAATAATTTATATTTACCTGTTTATGCAAATGCAGGACTTTTGGAAGAATTAAATGCTGACGGGCATTTTTATCCTCAGCCACTTGAAGCATTAAGCTGGAAAGGCAAGCTTTACGCAATTCCGCGTGACGTTTCTAATTTAGTAATCTATTACAATAAAGATTTATTTAATAAAAAACATATTGCATACCCTGATAAAAATTGGACATTTGAAGATTTTCTTACAACAGCACAAAAACTAACCGATAAAAATACTTTCGGTATAAGCTTTGAGGAAGATCCGTTATTTTATCTTCCTTATCTGATGAGCAGCGGAGGAGGAATATTGCCTGACGAAATATCAAAACCTGAAAGCCAAAATGCAATAAATTTTTATGCGGATTTGCGAAAAAAATATCATGCTGCTCCTTTAAAATCTGAAAGTGCAAGTGCTACAATGGCACAAATGTTTCTGCAGCAGCGTATCGGGATGTACCTGTCGGGGCGATGGATGGTTCCGAAATTACGCGAGGAAGCTGAATTTGACTGGGATATTGCACAGTTTCCGAAAGGAACTAAAGGCAGTATTGTACAGTTAGACGCATCAGGCTGGGCAGTTTCAAAACAATCCGTACACAAAAATGAAGCGAAAAAGCTTATAGAATTTTTATCATCAAAAGAAAGCAGTGAAAAATTTGCACAAAGCGGTTTAATTGTTCCTGCTCGGGAAGATGCCGCAAATTCCGCTTATTTTTTGGACGGTAAAAAACCGGAGAATGCGAAAATATTTTTAGATATAATAAAGACTTCAAAACCTACACCTGTAACCATAGATTACAGAGAAATCACAGACAAACTTAAAAAAGATACGGAAGCGAGATTTAATTAATGAAAGAATATGATTTTTATATAGTTCCGACCCCTATCGGAAACCTTGGAGATATAACCCGAAGGGCAATAGATACCTTAAAATCTGTTGATATAATTGCTTGCGAAGATATGAGAGTAACACAAAAACTTCTAAATCATTTTGATATAAAAACAAAATGTATCTCATATCACAAATTTAACGAAAAAGAACGTATAAATTGTTTTCTTAATATATTAAAAGAGGGGAAAAAAATTGCACTTGTATCCGATGCAGGAACTCCTTTATTCTGTGATCCCGGAGCGATAATAGTAGACGAATTAAGAAAAAATAATTACACCGTAACTTCACTCGCAGGAGCAAATGCCGTTGCAACATTTCTTTCTCAGGTTCCAAGAAAGGGAGAAGATTTTACCTTCGCAGGATTTTTACCAAAAACAAAATCACAAATAGAAAACTTATTAAAAAAATATAAATCAACTGATTTAGTATTTTACGAATCCCCTAACAGAATTTTAAATACTCTTCAATTAATAAAAGAATTTCGCCCGAATTCACGCGTTGGTATAGGAAGAGAACTGACAAAAGTTTTTGAAGAAATCGTTATTGATGAAACCGAAAAAGTTATTAAACATTTTCAAAATAATACCCTGAAAGGTGAAATCGTCGCACTTGTTTTCAGAGAAGAAGAAACCTGCTCAGATATTGATATTGATGAAAAAATTTCTTTATTAAAATCAAAAAACTTTAAGGCGAAAGAAATTTCTATAATTTTATCCGAACTTTATAAGCTCAACAAAAATGATATTTACAAAAGATGTTTAACATAATTTACATGTTCCACTTTTTTTAATTTATGATATAATATTTTTAGGATAGTATAATTGAAGTTTTTAAGGTAGAGATTTTTTGAATTCACTGAACAAAGTATATATATCTTTAATAGCCCTGCTGTTAGTTATAATGTGCCCGCTTCAGAGTGTTGCAAAAGGAAATTTTTGGGGAGATAAAACTAAAACAGAAATCAATGACCTTCAAACTCCGTCTGCAACCCAAACAACAAGTGAAAATGACACTCCTACAGCATCTGCGGTTGTAAATAAAACAGAAACTTCTGCCGAAAAAACAGATAAAAAAACTATTAAAAATATTGAAATTCTCGGGAATAACGTTATTGATACATCCGTGATTTTACAACAGATGAAACTTCAACAAGGCGACGTTTACAGCCGTGAATTAATTCAGCGTGATTTAAAATCTATCTACCAGCTCGGATATTTTACTGAAACAATGAAAGCTATCCCCGTTAATAACCCGGACGGTACCGTAACTTTAAAAATTGTACTGGAAGAAAATGCTCCCGTAACTGATTTTACAATAGAAGGCAATACAGTAATCTCTACCGATGAAATACTTACCTATCTTTTGCCTATGAAAGGCAAACCCCAGAATATTGCCGATATTAATGAAGCTATTGCTAAAATTCAGGATTGCTACAGTTCTAAAGGTTACATTCTGGCAAGAATAGATTCCGTATCCGATGACCCCGACGGAACTGTTAATATCAGCATTAAAGAAGGTACTATTAACAGAATTTTAATTTCAGGCAACGAAAAAACAAAAGACTATGTCATTGAAAGAAATGTATTGACCGAACCCGGGCAAATTTATAATGAAAATCTGCTTAAAGAAGATTTGGTGCGCTTATATGCCACTCAGGCATTTAAAGACGTAACAAGAGAAATTGAACCTACAGACGATCCCGATAAATATGATATTACTATTAATATTGAAGAACAAAGAACGGCAAGCATATCCGTAGGCGGCGGTATTGACTCCGTAACAGGCGTATTCGGTTCTGTAGGTATTGCTGATAATAACTTCCTCGGAAGAAACGAAAGGTTGTCCTTAAACGGTATTGCAGGTACAGGTGTAATTTTAAATGACTCTTCAATTAAAAGACGAATGAACTTGCAGGCGGAATTAAGCTACTTTAAACCATACTTCTATAATGCCGATACATCATTAATGAGTAAAGTATTCTACAGGGATTTCGGTTCTTATCAGGTGCCTCTTGCAATTGAAAGAAGAGTTGGAGCAGAAGCAACCGTCGCTCACAGAATGAAATTTAACAAACATGTTACAAGTACATTCTCTTTAGGACTTGAAAATATTGACGTTTCTGAAGGTGACGGAAGAAAAATCGGCAGCCTGTATTCACGATATAACATCCCGATTTCCGAACGTGCAAAACAGCTTGAAGGCGGTTTATTCCTGTCTTTAAGTCCTGCATTACTATACGATACGCGTGATAATGCCACTGTTACAAGAAAAGGTACAATGGCAAGTTTAAGGTTTGATGAAGAGCTGGGAGTTATAGATTTTAATAAAACTCACGGTAAATTAACCGGTATGGTTAAACAATATATTCCTGTCGGAAAGAAATCTTCATTATCATTCACTGCAAAGGGCGGCGGCAAAATTCACGGCGACAATATGCCTGAAGTAATGGCGTACAGATTAGGCGGTCCTTATACCATCAGAGGTTTTAAAATGAGCGGTGTAGGTACCGGTGATGCGTTCATCATGGGTAGTGCAGAATTTGCAACTCCAATCCCGTTTCTTGACAGAACAAGAATTAACTTCTTAAATAACCTGAGATTTACCGTATGGGCTGATGCAGGTAAAATCTTTAACCCGTCAATTACAGATCAGATATACGACAGACCTCTTTATGCAATATCTGCCGGTGTAGGTTTGAAACTATATATCCCCGGTATGGGACCGCTTTCAATCGATTACGGTATTCCGCTTACCAATCCGGGTGACAACGGTAACAGAAACGGTTACTTTACTTTTGGTGTAGGCGACATAATGTATTAATATAAATTCCTTAGGAGGGTATCAAATGAAAAAATTTAACTTAGCAGCACTTTTAATGACGGCAGGATTACTCTTTGTCCTTGGTAATCAAGCTGATGCCGCAGGTGTAGGTTACATTAATTATCAAAAAGTTCAGGACGGCTTTCCGTTTGCACAGCAGGCAGTAAAAGAAATTGATGCAAAAGCACTTGAAATGCAGCAGTATATGGTGGATAAAGAAAAACAATATAAATCATTGGATACACCTTTGAAAAAACAAAACTTCGAAGCTCAAACAGCAAGAGAATTTAAGCTTAAAGAAGAAGCTTATATGAAATTAAAAGCACAAAAAGAAGAACAGGTTTATAACAAAATTCAAGCGGCAACAAAACAGGTTCTAGTAGAACAAAAACTTGATGCAATTGTTGATTACAGAGTAATTTTTGTAGGCGGCGTTGATATTTCGGATCTTGTTATTCAAAAATTGAAAAGCGGTCAGTTCTAGCAGCGTGCCGCTGCATCCGCCCTATAGGGCTTTGCGTGAAAATTTACAAATACTCAAAGGAAAACCATGAAATATTCAAACCACGGAGAACAGTACCATATCGGTCTTAATCAAGGTGATGTCGGAGAATATGTAATTTTACCCGGCGATCCTAAAAGATGCGAAAAAATAGCGGCATATTTTGAAGATGCAAAACTTGTAGCGGACAGACGCGAATTTACAACCTATACCGGATATTTAAACGGCACAAAAGTCAGTGTAACATCAACCGGTATAGGCGGCTCATCCGCTTCAATCGCACTGGAAGAACTTGTTAATATCGGAGCAAAAACATTTATCCGCGTAGGAACATGCGGAGGCATGGATATAAATGTAAAGGGCGGGGATATCGTAATTGCAACAGGAGCAATCCGCATGGAGGGAACCTCAAAAGAATACGCACCTATAGAATTTCCGGCTGTTGCAAATCTTGATGTAACCAATTCACTCGTCCAGGCTGCGAAAAACTTAGGCTATGAATATCATGCAGGTGTTGTTCAATGTAAAGACTCTTTCTACGGACAGCACAATCCCGAAAGAATGCCTGTGAATTATGAACTTCTCAATAAATGGGAAGCATGGAAGAAAATGGGCTGTCTTGCTTCAGAAATGGAATCCGCTGCGCTTTTTATTGTGGGCAGTTTTCTGAGAGTAAAAACAGGGTCTGTATTTTTAACAGTCGCAAATCAGGAAAGAGAAAAACAAAATCTTGAAAATCCCGTAGTCCATGACACGGATAAAGCAATTAAAACAGCAATAGAAGCTTTGAAACTGTTAATTGCAAATGACAAAAATTAAGGAGTAATTATGTACAACAAAAAGATGCAGTATGTTATCAAAACCTGCTCAAGTGAAAATACTCAGGAACTTCAAAATCTTTTGAACGAGATGTCAATGAATGACTGGGAATTATACAGCATGCAAGAAGTTGAAAATGACGACGGGCAAGTTTTATGCCACTGCATTTTTATGCGGGAAGCAGCATCTTCAGGAAACGAAATAAATGCAGATACAATAAATATTTCAACATTTAAAAGCCAGATGGAAAAAATGCTTTCTCCTGAACAATCACCTTATGAAATTTGCCTTGATATTCAGAGTAAAATAAGAGAACAAAAAGCAAAAATCGCAAAGATAAAAACAGAACTTGAAGGAGAAGCGCCTGCATCAGTAAACAGAAAAAAACTGAACGATAAAATTTCGGCAGGTCTTAAAGAGCTTGATGAATTGAAGCTGAAACTTGCAAAAGCGACTTCCCCTGACACTATGTATGCAAAATTAAAAGAGGAAAAGCTTTCTATTCATTTAAGCGAAGAAATCCTCGGCTACATTGATCCTGACAGTGAGATTCAGGAAGAAGAACTTGTTGCGGAAACCGTAAAATCCCGTTTAAAACTTACTGAAGAACTCGGATATGTTATACCGAAAATTGTTTTTCAGGATGACGAAAATCTGAACCCTTACGAATTTACAATAAGAGTTCGCGGTCTGGATGTTTTTAAAGCATGCGTATATCCTCAATTTTTAATGTTTTTTGACGACGATTTACATCTTGATAAGAAAATTAAAAATTCTATTTCTGATATTGATAAAATAACAGGTCGTAAAATTATTTGGCTTGAAAAAGATAAAACAAAAGATTTCTGGCAAAAAGGTATATCAGGCTCCGAATTTATTGCCAGAGCATTAGAGTTTTGCGCCGTAAAATATGTGGATGACCTTTTGGATTATGAAGATTTAGATAAATATATAGATGTTGTGAATGACGTTAATGACTTTCTTGTGTCAAATATCATTCCCGATTTTATATCCTTATCTGATTTAAGATTTATTTTAACAAGCTTAATCAGAGAAAAAATTTCTATAAAGGATATTACAAACATTTTTGAAAAAATAAATGATTTTGCTCAGGAAAGCACAAAATCAGATTTAATCAAGAAAATCAGATTATCGCTCTCCCGCCAAATCTGTAAATGCAATCAAAATTCAGACGGAGTAATAAGTGCTTTTGAAATATCAGAAAACACACTTGATAAATTTATGCCGAATTTTGATGAAAGCGATGATGCAATAATACGAATAGATGCGGGTTTTGCAGAAAAATTAGCCGAAAAAATTTCAAAAAAAACGGCACAGCTTAATATTGAATGCCCGAAATTGATTGTTCCTCTTGAATTCAGACATTTAATATTTACTCTTTTAAGCAGTTATATGAATAATATAACCGTACTTTCAAGAGAAGAAATCGGATGTAACGCACAAATTGATATTATATCAGAAATTTAATATTGCGTTACAAATCAGCAAAAAATTTTTTATTGGGGTTTTGAAAAAATATGCGTGTATTAGGGATAAATAATCAAATAACATTTAGAAGACGACCGACAAAGGAAGAAGAACCGGGTTTAAAGGAAACTATTAACAAAACTTATGAAGCATTGGGAACAAAAGAACGTGTTGTAATAACACATGGATCGTGTTTTCCGGCTCTGGGCAGAAGTTCTTATATAGGATCTCCTTACGGCAGTGCGGCAAAAGAATATACTAAATTTCTTATGCTCTACGGTTTCAACGGGAACCAGCTAGGACCCGGCGGAGAACTTGAAATTATAAAAGGCGAAATACAACCTTCACCATATAATTCTTCAGCTTTTGCTAAAAATAAATTGTTTATTGATTTGGAAGAATTAACAAAAGATAAATACGGCAAAATTCTTTCCCAAGAAACTTTTAATAATGTCACTAAACTTCCCGAAGCAGATGATAAAAATTATGACATGACAGACTTTAACGAAGCATTCAAAACATATAATACCGCATTAAAAGAAAGCTATAATAATTTCAAAGCAAAAGTTGCAAAAGGACAACCCGAAGCCTTAACACTAAATAAAGAATTTGAAAAATTTCTTGATAAACATGATGACAGACTGACCGAAGAGGGATTATTTCATGTCTTATCAAAGAAATACGGTACAGACAGATTTGAAAAATGGCCGGACGAAGAAAACAAAACTTTTATTGCCGGTGTCCATAACGGAGATATGGACGCTATAGAAAAATATTATGATATGGTTGATGCCAATGAAAATGAAATTAATCAATATAAATTTGAACAATTTATTGCAACCAAACAAATTAAAGAGAACAAAGACTGGCGTGATAAACAAGGCTTTAAATATATAAATGATCTGCTTGTCGGATGTTCAAAAATGGATAAATGGCGTTATCAGGATGCATTCTTAAAAGATTGGGAAATGGGAGCAAAAGAAAGCGGCGGCAAATCTCAAAGATGGTTTATTCCTGTAGTAGATCCTAAAAAAATATTTAAAAAGAACAGTTATCAATTAGATATCGGCGGTGAATTCTTAAGAGAAAAACTTGATTTCGCACTCGAATTTTGTGAAAATATCAGAATTGACCACGTAATGGGTCTTATTGAACCTTATCTGCTTTCTACGTCTGCATCTGAAGATGAATTCGTAAACGGGAATGATAAAAATCATGATGTTGAAAAATATATTTCAGAACTTAAAGATGCTGACGGTAACGAATATGACAAAGCTTATCCGAAACTGCTTACAAGACTAGTACTTCCGGCATTGCGGCGAAAAGGAATAACTCCGGACAAGGCAGTATGGGAAGATATTTGCAGTTATCCTGACAGATTTGTACAAATTTATGAAAGAGAACTCAACTTGCCTAAAATACAAAATATTGACTGGGGCAGAGTACAGGATAAATTAAACAGAGATGGCAGAAAAGACGATTGGTATTTAATGGGTTCTCATGACAACATGCCTGCAATGACATATATGCAGCGTATCGGAGACATGAAAGACGGATCAAAAGGTGAATACACAAGAGAACATGACGCTTGGAATCTCGATTATCTTGCAGGGTACCTTAACATGGATGACGGCAGGGGAA
>UMFO01028300.1_pt1 | contig 12506 bp, 10 predicted proteins | sample 1965051 | NCBI WGS metagenome assembly UMFO01 (sample SAMEA4836050, study PRJEB28245) | human gut metagenome | biome: gut microbiome; material: fecal sample | place: Denmark | collected 2008
ATCTGCGCACTCTTGAAGTGACGATCGACGGCAAGGAATTCCAGGACGGCGTGACCAAGGAACTGCGTCGCCTTTCCAAGAAGGCCAAGATGCCGGGCTTCCGTCCGGGCCATGTGCCGTTTGCCATGGTTGAGGCCATGTACGGTCAGCAGGCTTCCGCCGAAGTCATCAACACGCTGCTCGAACGCGAAGCCAACAAGGCCATGCGCGATGGTCAGTACCGTGTTGTCGGCCAGTTCGACGCCAAGCCGCTCGCTCCGGCCGAAGGCAGCAAGGACCTTCGCTTCGAAGTGAGCTTCGAGGTTTATCCCGATATCGTTCTGCCGGACTTCTCTTCCGTTGAACTCAAGCGCTACCTCTGCACGGTCGACGACGAAGCCGTCAACAAGACGATCGACACGATCGTCAAGCAGCGCGTCACCTTCACGAAGGAAGAAGGCCGCCAGGCTGCCGCTGAAGACCGTCTGACGGTCAACTTCACCGGCACGATCAACGGCGAAGAATTCCAGGGCGGCAAGGCCGAAGGCTTCAGCTTCGTGCTCGGTCAGGGCCGCATGCTCCCCGAATTCGAAGATGCCGCCACGGGCATGACTGCCGGCCAGAAGAAGACCTTCTCGCTTACCTTCCCGGAAAACTACGGCAACAAGGAACTCGCCGGCAAGGAAGCTCAGTTTGAGCTCGAATGCGTGAGCGTCGAAGCTCCGCACTACCCGGAAGTCAACGACGAATTCGCGAAGTCTCTCGCTGTCGAATCCGTTGAGGTTCTCAAGACCGAAATCCGCAGCAACATCGAACGCGAAGTGCAGGAACGTCTCTACGACCGCAACCGCACCGAAGCCTTCAACGCTGCCGTCGAAGTCTTCAACTACCAGGCTCCCGCCGCCATCGTTCACTCCGAACAGGAACGTCTGCGCGAAAACTTCCAGCAGATGCTCTACGGCATGACCGGTCAGAAGAACAAGGAAGGCGCTCCGCTGGATCTCTTCCTTGAGCCCGCCAAGAAGCAGGCTCGCATCGGCATGATGATCACCGCGATCATCGACCAGAACAAGCTTGAAGCCACTGACGACGACATCAAGGCCCGCGCTTCTCTGCTCGCCGCCGCTTACGAACAGACCGAAGAAGTGGTCGAAGACCTCGTCAAGACGCAGCGCAACAACCTTGCCAGCCGCGTCCTCGAAGAAAAGGCTCTCGAATTCCTCTTCAGCAAGGCCAAGACCACCGAAGAAACGCTCACCTTCGAGCAGCTCTCCGGCATGGGTCGCCAATAATTCGGTTCCTAGCGAACTGATCTGCGCCGACAGGCTCTGAGGCACCGGCAGTCAAGCCGTACCAAGGGCCTGTCAGGTACACGAAAGCGGGAAAAAGCAACAGAGGAGGCGTTAGCTTCCACGGGCTTTTTTCCGTTTTTGTTTCTACGGGAGCGCAAAGCTTTGAGCGCGACCGAAGCGTTGAATTTTTTTACGGCTCGGCCTGTGAGGCGGAGTTCCAACAAGCGAAATATCAAATTATGCACGACATTCAAAACGCATTGATCCCGATGGTGATCGAACAGAGCGGCCGCGGTGAACGCAGCTTCGATATTTATTCGCGTCTGCTGCGCGACCGCATCGTGTTCCTGTCGGGCGAAGTCAACGACGAATCGGCAAATCTTGTGATTGCCCAGCTGTTGTTCCTTGAAAGTGAAAATCCCGACAAGGATATTTCGCTCTACATCAATAGCCCGGGTGGATCGGTTTACGCCGGTTTGGGCATCTACGACACGATGCAGTTCATCAAGCCTGACGTGCAGACGATCTGCGTGGGCATGGCCGCTTCGATGGGGGCCTTCCTTCTGGCGGCCGGCGCCAAGGGCAAGCGCTATTCGCTTCCCAACTCCCGCATCATGATTCATCAGCCCTCGGGCGGCAGCCGCGGCATGGCAAGCGATATCCAGATTCAGGCTCGCGAAATCCAGGACCTCAAGGGGCTCTTAAACAGCATCCTTTCGGAACGCACCGGCAAGCCGCTCGACATCGTCACCCGCGACACCGACCGCGACTACTATATGAGCCCGGCCGAAGCGCTCGAATACGGCATCATTGACCGCATCTATACCCGCCGCGGCGAGTAACCCCGACATTCAAGGAAATCATGGAAAAGAATAACGAGCTTCGTTGCTCTATTTGCGGACGCCATAAGAACGACGTCGAAACGCTCATTGACACGCATCGCGGCTTTCTCATCTGCGATCGATGCATTCGCGGCATGATGTCGGCTGTCGGCGGATCTGCTTCGGCTCATGGCGAGACTGCGTCTGAATCGAGCTCCGAGGCGGCGGTCGCCGATATTCTGTCGGCTCCTATTCCGACGCCGCAGAAGCTCTATGAGCATCTCGACAACTACGTGATCGGTCAGCAGCGTGCCAAGCGTGTGTTGTCCGTTGCGGTCTACAACCACTACAAGCGCTTGAAGCACAAGGCCACGGCCGAAGGCGTTGAGCTGCAAAAGTCCAACATTTTGCTGGTTGGTCCCACGGGTTCGGGCAAGACACTGCTTGCTCAGACGCTCGCGCGCACGCTCAATGTTCCGTTTGCGATTGCCGACGCCACGACGCTGACTGAAGCCGGTTACGTGGGCGAAGACGTGGAAAACATCATCCACAAACTGTTGCTTTCGGCCGACGGCGACGTCGAGCGCGCACAGTGCGGCATTGTCTATCTCGATGAAATCGACAAGATTGCCCGCAAGAGCGAAAATCCGTCGATCACTCGCGACGTTTCGGGCGAAGGCGTTCAGCAGGCGCTTTTGAAACTCATTGAAGGCACGGTCTGCAATGTGCCTGCAGAAGGCGGACGTAAGAATCCTCGCGGCAAGATGGTGGCGGTTGACACGAGCAACATCCTCTTTATCTGCGGCGGCGCCTTTGACGGACTTGAAAAGATCGTTCGCCGCCGTTCCGTGAAAAGCGGCATCGGTTTCAGCGCGCAGGTGCACAGCGAATCGCAGGAAACGCTCACCGACCTTTTTGCGCAGGCCGAACCTGCCGATCTGGTGAAATACGGTTTGATTCCCGAACTCGTGGGGCGTCTGCCGGTTGTCGCCACGCTTGACGAACTCGACGAAAAGGCTTTCATCTCGATTCTCACCGAACCGAAGAACGCTTTGATCAAGCAGTTCGCCGAACTGTTTGCCATGGAAGGCGTCACGTTCGAAACCACGCCTGAAGCGCTTGCCGCCATTGCCCACAAGGCGATGCAACGCAAGACCGGCGCTCGAGGTCTTCGCAGCATCGTGGAATCTTCTCTGCTCGATGCCATGTTTGAAGTGCCCGCCAAGCCTGAAGTCGGTACTGTGAAGCTTGAGGTCGAAGGTGACGTCAAGGAAGGCAATGTGCGCGCCGAACTCATCGAAGGGCCCCGCACTGCCGTTCAGGCTTCGGTCGACAAGTAAGAGGCTTTCTCCTAAGACGGAGAATCCTCTTTCCGATCACCAATTTTTATGAGGAGAGCAAGACGGTCTGCGGGCTGTCTTGCCTCTGACTCAGACGGCCGTAATCGGTCGCTTTTGCATCTTTCTTTGCCTGATCTTCAGTTATTTTTGCCAGCCATGAGCAAACAGTCGGTTTGCTGCGGTTGGGCGACTCCGTTTGTTCGTACAATGGAATCGACACAAGGCGCAAGCCTGCCGGATCGGCTCTTTTGTTTCGCGGAGCATTCGATCGGCTTGAAAATGGCTGAAATTGTCTCCATATAAGCTGTCCGGAAAACTTTTTTCGATTACGAGAACCCGATTTATGACTGAAAACGTTAACGTCACGCAAGCCGCGCCGATGCAGGCTCCTTTGCTTCCCATCCGCGACCTGGTGGTGTTTCCTCACACGGTGCTTCCGCTTTTCATCGGCCGTCCGCTTACGATTCGTTCCGTGCGCACTGCCATGAACGGCGACAGAAAGATTGCGCTGGTGACCCAGAAGGAAAGCGGCAGGGACGATCCCAAGCTTGAAGATTTGTACAAGACGGGCACCCTGGCGCGCGTGCTTCAGATGCTCAAACTGCCCGACGGCACGCTTAAAGTGCTCGTTGAGGCCGACGAGCGCATTGACATTCAAAGCATCCGCTCCAATCCGAAGGACGGCTACAGCGCAACCTACACGCCGCATCCGTGCGTGGTGCAGGGAACGACCAACGAAGAGGCCTCCCGCCGCGCTGTCCTGCAGCGCTTCATCGAATACGCACAGGAAAGCAAGAAGCTGCCCGAAGAGGTGCTACAGCCGATTCGCGAAAGCGCGACGGCCATGGCTTTGGCCGACGCTGTTGCCAGCCAACTGCCCGTTGACAATGCCCGCAAGCAGAAGATTCTGGATCAGACGACGCTTCAGGGGTGCCTGAACGAAATCATCGACATTCTTGACAACGAAATGGACATTTTGGCGGTCGAACGCCGTATCCATGGCCGCGTCAAGAAGCAGATGGAGAAGAATCAGCGCAACTACTACCTCAACGAGCAGATCAAGGCGATCCGCAAGGAACTCGGTGCCGACGATGAAGCAGCCGACGGCAACGACGAAATCACGATCCTGCGCGACAAGATCAAGGCCTGCGGCATGCCTGCCAAGACCGAAGAAAAGGCCTTGGAAGAACTCAACAAGCTAAAGCAGATGTCGCCTTCGAACGCCGAAGCCACGGTGGTTCGCGGCTACATCGAAACGCTGATTTCGCTGCCCTGGAAGGAAAAGACCGAAGTCAACAAGGATCTCAAGAAGGCCGAGGAAATCCTCAACGCCGATCATTGGGGTCTGGAAAAGGTCAAGGAGCGCATCCTGGAATACCTGGCCGTGCAGCGTCGAGTCGACAAGATCAAGTCGCCGATTCTGTGTCTGGTGGGCGCTCCCGGCGTCGGCAAGACCAGTCTCGGTGAATCGATCGCCCGCGCCACGGGCCGCAAATACGTGCGCGTGGCTTTGGGCGGCGTGCAGGATTCGAGCGACATCCGCGGTCACCGCCGTACTTACATCGGTTCGATGCCGGGCAAGATCATCCAGGCCATGGCCAAGGTGGGCGTGAAAAATCCGCTCTTCCTTTTGGACGAAATCGACAAGATCGGTTCCGGCGTGCGGGGCGATCCTTCGGCCGCTTTGCTCGAAGTACTCGATCCCGAACAGAATCGCGAGTTCGAAGATCACTATGTGGATGTGGGTTTTGATCTTTCCGACGTGATGTTCGTGGCAACGAGCAACAGCTACGCCATCGATCCGCCTTTGCTCGATCGTATGGAAACCATCGATCTTGCGGGCTATACCGAAGACGAAAAGGTGCACATTGCGATGGAGCATCTCCTTCCGAAGCAGATGCGCTTGAACGGACTCAAGAAGACCGAAGCCGAAATCACCCAGGAAGCGGTGCTCGACATCATTCGCTTCTACACGCGTGAAGCCGGCGTGCGCGGTCTGGAACGCGCCATCAGCAAGATCCTTCGCAAGATCGTCCGTCAGCAGTGCGAGCGTGAGGATGAAATGGCTGCCAAGGCCGCCCAAGCCGGTACCGAAGAAGTCAAGAGCGCGAAGGTACGTGTGCGTAAGGTTCGCGTGACTCCGAAAAACCTGCACGACTATCTGGGCGTTCGCAAGTTCACGTACGGTGTGGCGCCTACGGAAGCTCGCGTCGGTCAGGTCAACGGCCTTGCCTGGACCAGCGTGGGCGGAGATACGCTTGCGGTGGAAGCCGTGTGCTTCCCCGGCCGCGGCAATGTGGTTCGTACCGGTTCGCTGGGCGACGTGATGAAGGAAAGCGTGCAGGCTGCCTTGAGCGTGGTTCGTGCCCGCGCCGCCAAGCTTGGCATTGATCCGGAAATCTTCGCCAAGACCGACTGGCACATCCACTTCCCCGAAGGAGCCGTTCCGAAGGACGGTCCGAGTGCCGGCGCCGCCATCACGACGGCTTTGGCTTCCGCGATGACCGGCATTGCGGTTCGCAGCGACATCGCCATGACCGGCGAAATTACGCTGCGCGGTGAAGTGCTTGAAATCGGCGGTCTGAAGGAAAAGCTTCTTGCGGCCGTTCGAGCCGGAATCAAGAAGGTTCTGATTCCGGAAGAAAACGTCAAGGATCTCGAGGAAGTGCCTGACAACGTCAAGCAGGCTGTGGAGATCGTCCCGGTTCGCTGGATCGACAAGGTGCTTGAGGAGGCGCTTGTGAGCAAACCCACTCCGCTTGAGCCCAAGAAGGACAAGGAGGTTGTCGCCGACGTCGTCGCGCAGGCTCAGGACTCCGACTCCGGAGAACCGACGACTGCCGGTGGTCACTGCAACTGCTGATGCAGCAGTCGCCTGACTGACGCCGTAAAGACGCCCGTTTGAGAAAGTCTCGAGCGGGCGTTTTCCTGCCCGGAGAGGCGAAACGCGGCCCAAAAGGCTCGAGAGAAAAGCTTTGTTGGACAAAAGTGACGCAAAAAAACCAACATTGCCTTATTTTTCTGGGCTTTCGTGTGATTTTGCTTGGTCTCGCGCAGTTTTTAGGCTATAGTGCTCAGGATTTTTCTTTGACCGCCCTCAGGGCGTAACAACACTAAGGGGATACCCATGAACAAGAACGAACTGATCGAACAGATCGCCGTGTCTGCCGACATCACCAAGGCCAAGGCCGGCCTTGCTCTCGAAGCTTTCATCGAAGCTGTGACGACCTCCCTGCAGAAGGGTGAAGACGTGTCGTTGGTTGGCTTCGGCACCTTCACGGTTTCCGAACGCTCTGAACGCACGGGTCGCAACCCGCAGACCGGCGAAACCATCAAGATCGCCGCTTGCAAGCAGCCGAAGTTCCGCGCTGGCAAAAAGCTTAAGGATGCTGTACAATAATTGACTCGTTTGATGACGAGCTGAAAAAGGTCGGATGCTTAGCTCAGTTGGTAGAGCGGCGCCCTTACAAGGCGTAGGTCGGGAGTTCGAGACTCTCAGCATCCACCACCAATACAGCTGATAGAACCTCGCAGGATGTCGATTTTGCGAGGTTTTTTGTCGTCCGTTGGTTGTTCTAGGCAATTTCAATTATTGACGGGTAAAACTCAACGCGCTACCGTTTCACGCATCAGTGCTCCGGTGAGCACCTTTGTTGGGAAACGCAAATGACGCATATACGACCGACTCTTATTGAGAAGAGCCCTCTTGCGAAGGCCTACGGTCGATTGTGCCTGCTGTCTCTGGGTCTGCTGCTATCGGTAGACACGGAGAGGGCGTGCGCGGGTGCGTCGGCGCAGGAAGTGTAAGAAGAGGGGAGTCGAGTTACCGAAAGACTTCAACGAAATCCGAAGCTTCCAACGACCTTCGAAGACCAAAAATCAAGACAATACGTCACTGGACAACAGACGCACACCTTTCGAGGATGTGCGTTTTTTATTAGGGAGACAAAAATGCCTTTTACTCGTCGTCAACTCATCGCTTCGGCTGCTGCGGCTACAGTCATGTGTTCCGTGCCGCCGGTCTTTGCGAGCAACAAGTCCGTCAAAATCGCGGTGGGCGGCAAGGCTCTCTACTACTACCTGCCGATTTCCATTGCCGAAAGTCTCGGTTACTTCAAGGATGAAGGACTTGACGTCGAGATCATTGATTTTCAGGGGGGCTCGCGCTCCTTGCAGGCCGTTGTAGGCGGCTCCGCAGATGTTGTGTCGGGCGCTTTCGAGCACACCTTGTCGATGCAAGCCCGAGGCCAAGCGATGCAGGCATTTGTCCTGCAGGGCAGAGCGCCGCAGTGCGTCTTTGCAGTGAGCAACAAAACGATGCCTGATTTCAAGTCGTTGGCCGAGCTCAAAGGCAAGAAGATCGGCGTGACGGCTCCGGGCTCAAGCTCGCACGCGATTGCCATCTTCATTCTGCGTAATGCCGGCATTGAACCCAAGGACGTCTCCTTTATCGGCGTGGGCGCGTCGGCTGCTGCCGTCGCCGCGATGCGCGCAGGACAGATTGATGCGTTTGTCAATCTCGATCCGGTGATCGCCACGCTCGAAAAGGACAATGTGATCCGCATCGTGGCCGATACGCGTATCGTGGAAGAAAGCGACAAGATTTTCGGCGGTCCCATGGTTGCGGGCTGTCTTTACGCGCCGACGCGCTACATCAAGGAGAATCCGGACATTGTGCAGGGACTTACCAACGCCGTGGTGCGTGCCAATCGCTGGCTTGCCAAGGCCACGGCCGAAGACATCGTCAAAGCTGTTCCGGAGTCGTATTTCCTCGGCAACAAGGATATCTACGTCACGGGCTTCTTGAAGAACCGCCCTGCGCTTTCCAAGGACGGATTCATTCCGGAACACGCGCCTGAGATCTCCTTTAAGTCGCTGCAGATCATCAACGACAAGCTCGCCGATTTTAAGCCTGACTACAAGGCGGTCTTTACAAACCGTTTCGTGGAAGCGGCGCACAAGAAGTATCCTGACTGAGCGATGCGTATTTGAGCATAGGCAAGTTCATTTTTGAAAAACAACACTAAGAATCAAATGTCTCAAGCTGCAATAGAACTCAAAGGCATTGCCTGTACTTTTGTGAGTGACGATTCCGGGACCATGTCCACCTACACGGCTGTCAAAAATGTGGATCTGACGGTGGCCGACGGTGAGTTTGTGAGTGTCGTCGGCCCCACCGGCTGCGGCAAATCCACACTGCTCAATATGAGCGCAGGACTTTTGGAGCCCAGCGCCGGTACTGTCAGCATCTTCGGTGAACCGCTTGTCGGCCTCAATCGCCGAGCCGGATACATGTTTCAGGCCGACAGCCTGATGCCCTGGAAGAGTGCTCTGGACAATGTGGCGGCAGGACTTCTTTTCGAGGGGGTGCCTGAGAAAGAGGCCGCTCAAAGAGCCCGCGAGTGGTTGGCGCGCGTCGGGTTGACCGGGTTTGAGGATCGTTATCCGCACCATCTCTCGGGCGGCATGAGAAAGCGCGTGGCGATGGCTCAGACGCTGATCAAGGATCCCGACATCATTCTGATGGACGAATCTTTTTCCGCGCTTGACATTCAGACGCGTCAGCTGATGGAAAACGAGCTTCTTAACCTCTGGCAGGCAAAGCGCAAAGCCGTGCTTTTCATCACGCACGATTTGGACGAGGCCATCTCCATGAGCGATCGCGTCGTGGTGATGAGTGCGGGCCCCGAGAGCCATCCCATCGGTGAGTTTACGATTGATCTGCCCAGACCCCGAGATGTCAGTGAGGTACGCGTGACGCCCCGATTCATTGAGCTGCACACGGCCATCTGGTCGGTGTTGCGTGAAGAGGTTTTGAAGGGCTACGCGCAGCAGCAAAGAAAAGTACAACCGTAGAAAAAAGCGGAAATTAGACTCGGGAGACAAAGAATGAACAGCAATCAAGTGGCAAAGTACCGTCTCAAACTTCGAGTTTGGCAATTCGGGCTTCTGGCTGCGATCTTTTTTATTTGGTGGGCGCTCACCAAACCAGGTCTCATACCTGCCTTCGTTTTTGATAACGATAATCAAGCGGCGTTTTTCTTCGGCGAACCGCTGGTGATTTTCTCAAGAATTTGGGATTGGTTTGTCGTCAACGCTGACATTTATGCGCACTTGTGGACGACGCTTGTGGAAACGATACTTGCGTTTGCCTTCGGCACGGTAAGCGGCGGTTTAGTCGGCATGTGGCTTGCGCTGTCGCCCTTTGCTGCGGCGGTGGCCGATCCCTTCATCAAGGGGCTCAACTCCATGCCCCGCGTGATTCTCGCTCCAATTTTTGCGGTGTGGTTCGGTTTGGGTATTGCCAGCAAGGTGGCGCTGGGCGTCACGCTCGTTTTCTTCATCGTGTTCTTCAACGTCTATCAGGGCGTGCGTGAGGTCAACCCGAATGTGTTGGCGTCGGCTCGCATGCTTGGCGCCAATCGGCAGCAGTTGCTCAAGAACGTTTATCTGCCGTCTGCCATGAGCTGGGTGTTTTCATCTCTTCATACGTCGGTCGGCATGGCTTTTGTCGGCGCGGTGGTCGGTGAATACCTGGGCTCGAGCCACGGTGTGGGCTATCTGATTTTGCAGGCCGAAGGCGTCTTTGATATCAACACCGTGATGGCCGGCATTCTGGTTCTGACCGCGTTTGCTCTGGTGCTCGACTGGATTGTCGGCTTTGTGGAGCGCCGAGCCATGCGTTGGCAGCCGCGGGCAGGGACTTCTACAACGCTCAAAGGCGGCAGTCTGTAGTAGCGTTTTGCGCGCAAAGGAGCAAAGAGGCCGGTGTCCTGCTACGGGTGCCAGCCTCTTTTTTTAGCGGCAGTTGAGATCGCGTTCAAGGAAAAATTTGTGCATCTGACGCAGACGCATGGCCGAAGCCTTTTTCTCGTACTCCGCAAACAGCCTGCAGAAATTAAGAATTCTGCTGTCCGTCACACGTTCGTCACAAACGGCGATGGTCAAATCCCAGGGCGGCCTGTGCCAGTCGGCAAGCACCCGAACTAAACGCCCTTGTTCGATTTCGTGTCGACAAATGTGAAATGACAGGTCGACAGCAATTCCTTCCGCAGCCAACAGCACTTCTTTTCCCGACAGGACATCTCCGGCAAAGGCAATGCGCTTATACACCAGCGGCGTGCATGGAGCTGTTCGTCTGGGAAGCTGCGCTACGCTGGATTGCCTTGTCAACGGCCGCATCATCGGTAAGGAAATCGCCAAGGAAAAGCCTTGGTGCTAACGGAATAGATGGTTGATGTGGGTTTCCCGAATCAACCATCACTGAAGTGGTATGGAATTTTTGGACTCCCAAGTGTTCAAAAAATCCGTACTGCTTCAAGGTAACCCAGTCAGTGACTTGTTCGAAGGAGCCGAAAAAAATGATGTAATCGGCTGACCCGTTTCGAAAAATTGTCGAATTTTGTGAGCAACCTATCCTTCGGGATGTGGCGCGCTTTGGATGGTGGAATAATCTCGCTCCCATACCGTTTCGCAAACAAAAGACCATGACCACCGTCTTTCACAAGTCACTTGCCAAGACCGACAACGATTTTCCGCGCCGCGGCCTCACATTTGTGGCCGCCACAGCCTGCCTTATCTGCACCTTTATTGCTGCGGCCATCGCCATTCCGATGATGGCCGAGTGGCGAAGCGGGCTGAGCTTGAGCGAATCCGAAATAGCCATGACGGTGGTGAGCTATTTCGCCGGTTGCGTGCTCACGCTTTTTTTCTTTGCGCGCCTTTCGAACTTCTTCGGCCGCAAGCCGGTGGTTCTCGCTGCACTTTTGCTCGGCATGGCGGCAAGCCTTATGTACGCCAATGCACTTGAGGCCTCTGAAATCTATATCGGTCGTTTTCTGCAGGGTTTTTCCTGCGGCTTTGCGTCCAGTGCCGCGATGTCCTGGGTGGTTGACTCGGCCCCGCTCAAGTATCCCTGGCTCGGCACGGCTCTGACGGCGGCAGGGCCCAATATCGGTTTGTCGCTCGGTACTCTGATCACAGGTGTGGTGCTTGAAAGCGGTGTTTTGACGCCTGCCGAACTTTTTGACTGCGCTGTTGTGCTTCTCGTTGTTTGTGCCGGGTTGGCGTTTGCTTCCACCGAAACCATGCGCTTTGGAAGCGAATCCTTGGGCAGCGTCTTTGTACCCAAGATCGCTTTGCCCGTGCACCTGCGTCGTCGTTTTTTCGCAAGCGCCATTGCTTTTGTCGGAACCTGGGGTGTTGGCAGCTTTCTTCAAGGCTTTTCGGCGTATCTGTGTCAGGCTGTCTTCGGACACAGCAATGCACTCCTTGCCGGTGTCCTGTATCTCGTTTTGATCGTTCCCAATGCGACCATGGGTGTCTTTGCCGGGCGATTTGAGCCTCGTCCCACGCTCAAGCGCTCCATTTTGCTCTTTACAGCGGCAGCTCTGGTGGCTTTCGGAACGCTCATTCATCCGTCCGTGTGGGTATTGTTGATCAGCATTGCCTTGACAGGTGCCGGTAACGGTGCGGCCTGTTCAAGCGGTCTGCGTTTCCTCCTGGCGGGAACCTCGATTCAGGAACGTGCCGGCGTCATCTCGGCACTTTATTTGTCGGCTTACGTGGGCTCGGTGATTCCCAACCTCGTGATTGCTTCCATGCCGATGCCGGTGACGGAAACCATGATGGCCATCGGCTTTTCCGTTTGGGTGTTGCTGACGCTGATCGGTGTCTGGGGATGTCTGGCTCGAGTCCGCTAAACAGCGGCGGATAAAGGTATAAAAGAAGTTGAGCATATGGATATTGTGCTGAGATTAGAGACGTCGGCGGATTATGCGGAGACGGAAAAGGTTGTTCGCGAGGCGTTTTGGAACGTATACGCTCCGGGCTGCACGGAGCATTACCTGGTGCACGTCATGCGCAGCAGTGAGAACTTCGTGCGAGAGCTTGCCTTTGTGGCGGTTGCAGACAGCAAGATAGTCGGTTGCGTGATGTTCGTAAAGGGAACGATAGCGGGTGACGACGGTGTCGTGCGCGAGGTACTCACGCTCGGGCCGATTGCCGTGCTTCCGGCATACCAAAAGAAGGGACTGGGGTATGGCTAGTTGACTAAAAATCTACCAAATCTCCCA
>UMFO01003473.1_pt1 | contig 12423 bp, 7 predicted proteins | sample 1965051 | NCBI WGS metagenome assembly UMFO01 (sample SAMEA4836050, study PRJEB28245) | human gut metagenome | biome: gut microbiome; material: fecal sample | place: Denmark | collected 2008
CCCCAGCACGGCCAGCCAAAAGACGGAAACCTCCCGCAGACGGAAATCCTCCCACACAAGGCGCAGAGCGGGAAACAGCAGCAGGAAATATGGCCAAAGGGGTGGCATCGGATCAGTCTTTGACGGTTTCTTTCAGTTCCTTGTCCTGGTTGATCTCCCAGACGTTGTACGTCCCGTCCCCGTCGAAATCGACGACTGCCGTGGCCGTGGCCCGGAAGCCGTGTTCCGTGGCCTCGACGATCTCGATCAGGTAGTTGGCCCGGCCGCCGTCGGTGACGAGCTCCTGCTGTTCGAAGCCAAGTTCCTCGAGCGAGGCCGAATAGCGGGAATATGTATAGAAATTGCTCTTCTGCAACGTGTGAAGGAACGTCAGCTGCTGCTGCGCTTCCGTCGCCTTCGCACGCGAAATCAGCGGCATCAGATTCGGCAGCGCGATCAAAACCAATATGCCGATAATTACCAATACAACCAGGAGTTCCGGAAGCGAAAAAGCACGGAGTCTCGGGGAAACAAGGGAAGGGGTACGCATCATGGTCTCGGGTTCTTTTATAAGGCAAAATTATAATGCGGCCAAGGGATTATGGCACAATCAGGCATAAAAAACAGCCTTTCAATTCCAGCGTAAAACATTGATTATCAATACACATTCCCGACTAAAATCTTATCTTTGGCTTTCCAAATTCCAACCGTCTGATTCTTAACGATATGTATATCAAGCATGTTATCCGGAAATGGGGGTTCTTAAATAACTTACTATAAAAAAAGGTTATTGTATGCTCCAAAAAAACCATTCGCCTTAACGGAAATACAAGCTGAAAATTTTTTTACCGATTAATCCCTAACTCCAAACCCGATGATATACATCCTGATAATTTTCGTTATGGACATCCTGCTTGTCCTGGCCGGATACCAATATTTCTGCCGTCATTTCCGGAATACCTCAAAGCTGGCGACGGCCCGTTTGAATTACATCCGGATCCTGATTGACACCGTATACACCTATTACCACTATCCGGAACTGATGCGTAAACACCTGCAAAAGGAGATGGCCATCAAAAAATTGATGGCCTATCATGTGGTCGACAATAATTGCGGGCATTTCTTCCCCTCCCAGACAAAAGTAAGTACGAACGACCAATTATTATATATGCTTCACAAAGAAGGGTTTACACCCCGAGAATTATGTATCATTTTCGAACTTAACAACATAAACTCGGTTTATGTCAAATGCCACCGGATAAATAAAAAACTCTACACGAATGGAATATAAGAGGTATATCTCTGAAAAATAACGACAGGCAGGCGTCAGCCGTAAAGCCGGAAGTTTTTACTTCCGGCCTTTTCATTAACGGCCAGCGCATTTTCCGGCCCTCGGCATACGAGGATAAAAAATTAACTATCAACGCATTACAAAAATCCGCAGCAGATGTAAGCGGCCGATAAGATTTTTTACATACAGCTGTCTGACAATCAGCATCATACATAAATTTTGCAAGGTTGCATTTCCCAGTAGTCGGGGCGCGGCAATCCCCAAACCCTCCTATCTTTGCATAAAAGCACTCCCTATGGGAGCCTCCCCACACTTCCACTCCCCTTACATACACCCAAACAATTCTGTAAATTATGAAACACTTCCTTCAGACAGCCTTGATCTCCCTGCTCGGTATTTATGCGCATGCTGCTTTCCCCCAATCGTTCGACAACCTGACCGATCCTCCGCTCATGCAATACAGCCCTACCCCGCAGACATGGAGCTTTATCCGGTACGGGAATACGCCCGTCGACTATTATACGGGTACGGCACAAGCCGATGTCCCCCTCTATGAGTATTCCGATCCGGATTTCCAATTCTCCCTGTCCGCAGGTTATGCTTCCAACGGATTCCTGCCCCAACGCCAAACCGGTATTTTGGGTCTCAACTGGTTTTTGAATTGCGGAGGCACCATTACGCGCGAAATACGGGGACTCGACGACTTCGGCCCAAGTGGCAGCAGCACCGGCCACGTCAACGGGTTCCTGTGCGGTACGATCCCCTATGACGAATCCAACCTGATGAACCTGACTTTGGGGCACTATTCCATGGAAGCACAGGCGTACACGGACGCCAGTTCCCATGAGAGCGAAGTCAATGCGGACATCTTCCATTTCAGCTTCATGGGACATTCCGGGACATTCCATTACGACGGGACACGCCAGGTCAGGATATACAACACCCAAGAAGGACACGGGACATACCGGATCAAGATGACCGATTGCCAAAGTAACAGCGAACATTCGACGATAACCATCACGACAGGCGACGGATATACCTATGTCTTCGGCGATAAGGAGTCCGCTCTGGAACGCATGGTCAAGGGCACCCTCGGAAGTTTCGGGAACTACCAGTTAGCCGCCGGGCCGGCGAATCCGGTCGTAAGCTGGATGCTCACTTCGGTAATCGCCCCAACGGCCGCAAGATCAGTTTCACCTACGACGGGGCGAACCACGGCGGCACCTATATCAACCGGAATACCAAACACCCCTACTATGTCACCTCGTTCCAGCTCGGCAACGGAACGGGCGAACAGACGCCGTCCCATCACCGGCAGGCCAGCATCACACGCACGACCTACCTTACGAAAATTTCGGTCGGCAATGCCCTGAACATCGAACTGACGTACCTGCCTAAAGGATGCTACGATATCAATGATACCCCCGCTTCCGGCAACCCGAGCTACGACGGCACGATCGCCCAGGAGCTGAAGAAGCTGGACAGGATTGATGTCACCTGCAACCGGGAGACACTGCGCACATGCCGTTTCGGATACAAGGTCAAAAACGACCGCCTGATCCTCAAGACCATTGACGTCTCCGGAACCGGCACTTACAAAATGGACTATCACGAAGAGTACGATTATCCGGGACTGACCACGGCAGATATAGATTTCTGGGGATACTACAATGGAAAGGGAAACGACTACGACTATATTAATCCGATGATTATTGCGACACCCGACCTGAACATGAACGAAAGTATTTCGCTGCCATTCAAGAATCCCGACTGGACGTACAGTATAATCGGCTGTCTGCGACGGATCGTATATCCGACCAAAGGGTTCACGGAATTCGAATACGAGGCGAACAGGGCGCAATATATCGTACTCAGACGGGATTACCCCCAACTTGAAAGTGAAATCACCCCGGTACCCGATCCGGAGCCGCAGGAACCCGGAATATATCCGGGAGATAAATATCTGGCTGCCCTCAATGATTATTCCACGCTTTTCAAGGATTCGGATGAAACCGGCGGGGTGAGGATCCGAAAAATCACAGATCATGACACGGTCGAAAGCTACCAGGCACGGGAATACGAATACACCGATAATAATGCCCGCCCATCAGGGATCGTAATGTATTTTCCGCGATTTTACGGACAAGTATTGGGGAACCATATGATAAACGTACCGCTGTTGCAGTACCCGGCCAACACATTCGACAAATCGCATATCGGCTATGGGACTGTCCGGGAAATCTATGCAGACGGCTCCTCCGTCAGATACGAGTTTAATAATTACAAGACACATCCGGACAACTACAAGGGGCAGGTCAGGAAATTATTTATAGACGACCCTGAATATTTGGACATCAGACACTCCTCGTTTTACGACAACATACTCCGGGAGCCAAATTCCCTCCACTACCAGCGGGGCAAACTCCATACGAAAACAATGTATAACGTGCATGGCCAGAAAGTAAAATGCGAAGAAATCCAGTATCAGGATGACGATTCCGGATATTCGGGCTATGTAGTAGCCAGCGGCCCTTATGTATATTCCGTAAAAAAACCGGCCGGCAATTACCAAATAACCGGCAAAATTACGACCGACTATTTCGGAACGGCCGCCCTAAGTACCTCGATATCTTATTCATATAATCAATACGGGCAGCCCAACCACACAATGCGTATACCGCCCGATAACCATTGTTATTTTACGGATATCAAATATCTGCACGAAACGGGCGCTGTTCCAAACCCGGAAACATATCCCCTGGACTACCCGGCAGAAATCATCAATTATTCCACACCGGAACCATCGTCCGACTATTGCAATATCACCTCGGCGACTAAGTGTGAATACACGACTTCAAACGGCATGACCAAACCTTCCGTCGTCAGCAAAGCGGAACTGAAAGAACCTTTGAAAACGCGCCGTGCACCTGCACTTGATGTCTCGGGATTGAAATATACACCAAAAACCTATTACGACACATACGACGCCACGGGCAACCCGCTCCAGATAAGGGATGCCGAAGGAACTTTATACGGCTACGTTTGGGGATACGGAGGTTTATACCCCGTCGCAAAGATCATGAATGCGTCCCAAGACAAAATCAGGCTGGCCCTGGGTATTTCGGGCAACCGGCCGCTTGACGGCGGGCTCACCCAACAACAAATAGACAACCTATACGCCATCGAGGGAGCTTACATTGACATATACGAATACCGGCCCTGTGTGGGTATAATCAGACATTTCGATCCGTCCCGTAAAGAATTCCGGTATGAATACGACCTTTACGGGCGCCTGACCGGAGTTCACGATAGGATGGGCACCCTACAAAAGTATGAGTATCATTTTTAATCCGCTACTACCATGAAAAAATATATATCCCTGCTGCTTGTCCTGTTCTTTGCAGCCCACAGCCCGATCTATGGGCAAACCTCGCCTTATATGTTCGTAAGCCAGTCACCCTCGGCACCACCCGAAGGAGGAACATTGACATACACACTGGCCTACTCCGCTCCCGGAGATCAGGGAAGGGTCTTGTTGGTTCCCGGCGAAGTAGAACTTCTGGAATATACATCGGACTCGTCGGTCGTCACATCCGTAACGAATACGGCCGGTACGTTTTTCATCGGACTCGCCATGACGAATGTCGATTACCACAGCAGTGGAAAAATCCGTATGCATATAAGAGTGGCTGAAGATAACGCAAAACTTTGGGTAACGCTTATCTACCAACAAGATGCATTCGACGAATTTTTCGGCGGAATAATCGAGTTCTACGGATCCGGCATTTACCGGCCGAAAACACAACCGCCGATGATCTCGTCTTACCGTCCCGCATTAGGCGGTTCCCTGCCACTCGACAGTTCGGGAACGGTCTATTCCTGGGAAAAGAAAAATGCAAGCGACCCGGCTTGGACGACAATGCAGGGTCAGACCGACTTATCATGCCAACCGGACATCATGGGTGAAGAAACGGTTTACTACCGCCGCAAGGCAATCAAAGGCGATCAGGTTGCCTATTCGAACACGGTAGAAATCCTATCCAAGTTAAGTGCGGGGCTCATATCGCTCACGATGCCGGCAGACAAACAACACCTGCTTATTAAAAACATCCAGGATCCGTCCGTCGCACGGGAATACGTTTCGCTGGAAAGCAGTAACGACCTGAACACATGGCAAAAGATCGCAACGGAATCGCTATCGGCAACCCTTGCCATACCGCAACAGACGACTTATTACCGCCGTACGGCCAAAACCACGACAGATGAGGCCGTCTATTCGAATATCGTATCCTACAACACGGACGGCGGCGTATACATTTCCACCAAGACGGCGACGGACAGCATGGGTGGCAGTTACATCGAGGACGTCACCTATTACGACGGGCTCGGACGTCCGCAACAAACAGTCAACGTCCTCGGCTCCCCATCGGGAAAAAACCTCGTAACCTTCTTCAGTTACGACCCCAAAGGGCGCGAGCAGAACGAATACCTGCCGTTTCCCGTTGCTCCGGAAAATAATTCACCAGCGGGTACAGGTATCCTGATCGACCAACAAGACCGCTATTATAAGGCGCTGCATATCAGCACTACGACCTTGTACCCCTATATACACAGGGAATACGACGAAACCCCGCTCGACCGGCCGGTAAAAGCATTCCGACCCGGGAAAGAGTACCAGAACCTGATGGATCATTTCTGCGAAAACCGCTACGGCACGAATACCGGAAACGAAGTCCTTCTGCTTTCACTCTCGTCAGACGGGACATTGGAGAGCCAAACCGGGTCGCACGAAGCGAATACACTCTACAAAACGACGGCCATCGACGAAGACGGCGCGGTCGAAGAAGTGTTCACAAATTCCAACGGGCTGAAAATACTTTCCCGCCGATGGCTTTCCCCCTCGGAACATGCCGATACCTACTACGTCTACGACGACATGGAGCGTTTGCGGTGGGTAGTCTCCCCCGAGGGAAGCGCACGGCTCACGGCCGGCAGCAAATGGGCCCCGGACAGCGGCAACGCCCGGAAATACTGCTACCGTTATCTTTACGACGGGGACGGCAATGTCACCACCCGCCACATCCCGGGACAGGATCCGGAGATTATGACCTACGATGCCGACGGGCGCATGCTGACCCGCCAGACCGGAGCGATGAAGGCGCAGGAAGTTCTGCTCGCCTACACCTATGACCCCATAGGCCGCCTGTCGAAGGTTACCCTGCGGCAAACTACACAGATCGGCCCCGTGGATCCGACAGATCCCATAAGACCTCCCGTCGACCCTGTGGATCCGCCAGCCCCAGTCACCCCCGACCCTGTTCCCATAGATCCGGTACTCCCTGTCGATCCCGAAGACCCGCTCCTCCCGGTCAACCCCGAAGAGCTGCGCAGGCCGGTGACGCACGCCCTGATTGCAACCGGCCGGAATTCGCCCGGCACAGCATACGCTCTCACGGCGGGCAACAACCTCTTGGAACCGCACGATACCGAGCGTTATATTTACGACGAATACCGGCTGGATTCTCCGGCATTCGGCACACATGCGTTCCTTCCCGTCGCCGAGGTGACCGACGAAACCATCCGCAGTACAAACGTCCGCGGGCTGAAAACGCATGAGGAGATTTTCGAAACATTCGACAAATCCGTATTCTCCCCGGCCAGGAAAGCCCCCCTGTCCGCACGCCGGACATTCTACTACGATGCCCGCAACCGGGTAATCCAGTCGGTCGAAACCACCCCGCTCGGTTACGGTTTGCGCATCAGCTACAAATACGACTATTCGGGAAATATCCTGATCCGCGACGAGCAACATAATATTTCCGAAGGCGAACCTCTGAATCTCCGTTATGCCTACACCTACGACGGGCGGGGCAGACAACTGCGCGAGGTAGTTTCCATAAACGGCAAGGTCTGCGCCGACGTTGCGTCCGCATACGACGAGTTGGGACGCCTGCAAACAAAAACCGCCGGAAACGGCTTGGAGACCGAACACAAATACAACATCCAAGGCTGGCTCTCGGGAATCACGCACAGAATCAAAGCCCCGCCGGTAAACCTGCAAACCGGGGATACGCTCCGGATTCGCAACATTATTTTCACCGAACAACTCAATTATTTCAAACCGCAGGCCGCCAAACCCCTGTATTCGGGAAATATCGCGGAAATATCCTGGCACCGGGGACGTGTCGTCATGGGGGATAACACCTATGCCTATTCGTACGACATGCTGGGGCGCCTGACCGATGCCGAGTTGTATAAACGCGAACCGTCCGAAAATTTTCCCGGATTTTCCCCGCTCAGGGACAACACCTTTACCGAGCGCAGGATGGAATACGACCTGAACGGGAACATGCGGAGTTTCGAGCGGTACAACGGCGATGAAATTCACAAGTATAAATACCTCCTCGACGGCAACCAGCTCGTCCGTGTAAAATGCTATCCCGGCACAAAAGACTCGGAGGGAAAGGTAGCCTTCGGCATTGAGGAGGCAGACAATCCCTTCGAATACGACGCGATGGGAAATCTGGTATATGACGGTCAGAATCAACTGAAAATCTCATACGATTTCCTCAACCTGCCGCAAAAAATCGCACCTGCGGAGCTGCATTCGCAGGCGGGAGAACTGTTTTTAGCAAATTATTGTTATCTTTGGAATGGCGAGAAGATCGCCTCGGCTGACGTACGGGAAAGCGGATACTTGTATATCGGAAGCGTCCGTTACAGCTTAGACTCGGCAAAGCCCGCATTCGAGAGCGCTCCCTTTGCCATGGGACGCATTGGCAGACTGGGTGAAGAATACGATACCCGCTATTTCCTGACCGACCATCTGGGAAGCGTGAGGGCGATCGTAAACCAGAACGGGATCGTTACTGCTGAATACGACTACATGCCATACGGCATGCAGCATAAAAACAGTTCTTTGGCAACATCTGATACTAACGAATTCAGGTACAACGGAAAAGAGTTCCAGTCCAGGTTCTGCGTCGACCTATACGACTCATACGCACGCTTGCAGGGTATGAACGCACGGTTCAACTCGATAGACCCCATTGCTGGGGAAATGCCCCACGTAAGCCCGTATATCTATTGTGCCGGGAATCCTATTCTTCGCATAGACCCCACTGGTTTGGCATCCGAAACGCCCTATCATTATAATTGGGAAACCGGCCAATATGAAGACGCAAGCGGGCACGGTGTCGTTTGGGGCACAGTTTGGTATTACTTAAAATCTTCGGCAAATGAGTTTATTGAAAAACAAGTACAAAAATTTGAATCTCGCTTGGACAATGCGGTCAATAACGGAAGTGTTGCGACTGCATCCGTAGCTATGACTGCCGAATTTATTTTTGGAATCGGCCCCGAAAAAAGAGATTTCGACGAAGAACATATCATGACCCAATCGCTAAAGAACTCATATATGACAAAAGTAGCATTACGAAAATTCTGGGCTGCATATTCAACAGGCAGAATCCCTCCTCACTATCAAGTATATTGGGGGCCAGTCGGGCTTTTTTATGAAACTGGCGTTATCAGTGAGGCATGGCATGACAGGGGATTCTCAACCCCTCAGTTCACCGGAACAGCTACTTACTATTTCAATGTTGAGGGAATTAACTTAAATATTACAGTCAAAGACGATAAAAACGAGCGTTCTCTATTATTTCACTTTCCAGGCACAGACCGTCACACACGGGATGAAAACAAATTTATGGGAAAAACATCTCAAAGTTACACTTTTTCAGTACCCTTATCGGAGATACCCCAATTAATAAACTAAATAATTAATATGAAAAAAATTATTTTTCTTTTTTTAATCTCCTGTTCTGTTGTATCATGTCAATACAACTGGCCTATTACAGCAGGCTATATGATCACTGATGAAATCACAATGTCTGAAGCATATAATTCTAAATTCGGATTTCTGATTTATCATAAAGAATTTACAGATTACATTGCCGGCTCAATTAAACATGTCTATTACAACGATAAAATTATTGTGGCGCAGCAAGACTCCTTGGAACAGCCTACATGGTATATTATCCAACCCCGGGAATACGATTATTTGAACGGCGCATGGGATGACAGGATCATAGGCCCAGTCAGCACCGAACAACGCGACAGCGTGCTGAGAAAGGCCAACATCCGCATGCAAGACCTGCGGCATAACGATTACACGACATGGCGCTTCCCAAAGGATTAAAATGGTCACCTCGACAGACGTCCGGGGTAACGGATACTTGTATATCGGAAGCGCACGTTATGAACTGGCGGGGGCAAAGCCCGAAATATTCGAAAAAACCAGCAACAAGTAGATGCCCAAGGTAAAAAAGTCGGGCGTAATCGACCCGATTTGCATATGCTAAACAGACAATTTACATTGTTTTATGCAAATATGGGCACCGTAGAAGCTGCGATTATAAATTGTTATAAAACAGATGTCAAAATTTTGAAAATCCAAAATGCCCCGTTGGAAGTTCATCTCGAAAAACCAATTCCTTATATAGGATAATGCCCCTTTTTATAAATTTGAACATTTATATGCAGACGGACGGAACCGTTACGTCCGTGTGATGTGGGATAATCGTTGGGATTTTTACGAAAATCGACGTACGAATTCTTTGTGATTAATCACACAAATATGTTATACGACCGAGAAATGCATAAAACAGGTATTCCCGATTAAATTATTGAATAGTGACGGGAAGAAATATAGCAGAAACCTATTTTTTGTGATTAATCACAAGGATATGTTTGTTGTTGCTCTAAAATTTCTTAATTTTGCAACGTTTTACATATGATGATCTCGTAGCTCAGTTGGATAGAGCAGCGGCCTTCTAAGCCGCCGGTCGCGCGTTCGAACCGCGCCGAGATCACGTCTTAAGAAGCGTTTTTCATACTATATGGAAACCGCTTTTATTATTCTAATTCTTATAAAATCATAGGGGGGGGGCGACGCGAATGGCGGATTTCTATTTGTTTGTGAAAAATCATACAAATTGTAAGTTTGCAGGAATCATTCTTCTGCCATATATTTGCGCTGAAGGGCAGAGAAATTATTTTCATTAAGTTTACTCTTCATTGTAATCCCAGACGCAGGTCTGGGATTCTTTTCTTCCACCGCCCATTTTTGGACAAAAAAGTAACTATATTTCAGCTCTATCAGCTCGCCTGGTACGTGTTTTTGTACGATAATAGATCAATATGCCATTTTCAATAGTCTGACAAGTGTACAAATCAATGGAATTCATACCAATCAGTCCGAAGGAGATGATGAAACAGTCTTTCGCCAAATTATACCGTCTTGCTCCTATTACTGTATATAGTCTTGATCATTATATTTCAATTTTGCGCGTAACCCGCTTATGGGTAACCCGTAATTTTACACTATACGTACCATCTTTGCGTAAATTTATGGACAACATTTCTGCAAAAAACAACCTATTTTTCTGCTTTTTTAAGAGATTGCTCCATAATTGGAAGTCTGTGCCACACATAAAAAACACACATAGCGAATTTATTAACACGCTAAATGTGAAGCAAATATAGGCACACACATCCTTGCCCGGATATACTTACATGTTTACAATAGCCCGCAGTTCAGGAGGCTGCTGCTCTATCCAACTGAGCTGCGGAACCATCGGCAAAACCTCACCCTGCGGTGACGATTTGCGCCGCAAAGACAGGAATTTTTTCACAACAGGCCCCGGCTGAACGAAAAATATCACTTCCCGCAGGGATGCAACGGCCTGCAACCCCGCGGGAACCCGATTAGGGGCACGACCCTGCCCCGCCACAAGCCCGCCCTTTTTCCGGCAGTTCCCGCCGCGGCCCGCCATGCACCGTATCCGGCAGAAAAACAGCCTGTCGCACCGATTTTTCGGCGAATTATTTTGCCGGGCGGAATATTTTGTCTACATTTGCAGGCTTAAAAGCCCAAAGTGGGTGAGCGTTTTTTAATTAATTACAACAAAATTTTATAGCAAATGGCTGTTAAAATTCGTCTGGCACGCCACGGTAAGAAAGGTTTTGCTTTCTACCACATCGTTGCCGCAGATAGCAGAGCGCCACGTGATGGTAAATTCATCGAAAAGTTGGGAACCTACAACCCCAACACGAATCCTGCTACGATCGACCTCGACTTCGAGAAAGCATTGGGTTGGTTACAGAAAGGCGCACAACCTACGGATACTTGTCGGGCTATCCTCTCGTACAAGGGCGTATTATACAAGAAGCACCTGTTAGGCGGTGTCGCCAAGGGCGCATTCTCGGAGACCGAAGCCGAAGCCCGCTTCAACAAATGGCTGGGCGAGAAGGCCGGTAAGATCGAGGCCAAGAGCAACAAGCTCGCCACGGATGCCAAGTCGGCCGAGAAAGCACGCCTGGCTGCCGAAGCCAAGATCAAGGAGGAGCGCGCAAAGGCCATCGCCGAGAAGCAGGCCGCTGCCGCAGCTGCCGCCAAAGAGGCCGAGGAGGCTGCCGCCGCCGAAGCTGCCGAGGCTCCCGCAGAGGGCGCAGCAGAGGCTCCTGCCGCAGAATAACATCAGGAAAGCTTCTTTCCGGAATCCCGGTAAATTTCCCGCAACGGGAGGTTTACCGGTTTTTTTCATTACTTTTGCAGGTGTTTCCGGGGCGGGCATATCCCGCACGGGAATTGTCCGGCAAGGCACAGCGAGGCGCTGCACGGCACGACAAGGCGGCAGCACAGCGGGGCCGGATGTAACGGAGCGGCCGGGATACCCGCGTCCCCCGTTCCGCACCGCGATACGGACATAAGAGACAAAAAACGAACCGATATGAGCATTACTATTCCCGCAGGCAGGATCAACAGGCTTTTCGGCACCGACGGCGGTGTGATGCTGTCGCTCTATGCCGATTTCCCGGCGCAATTCGATACCGGCACCCCGCTGCTGGTCACGATCGACGCCCTCGAAGTGCCGCTCTACTGCGAGCGCTTCGAACGCCGCGGCACCTCGGGCGCCGTGGCCTCATTCGCCGATTTCGACACCGAGCGCCGGGCTCAGGAACTCGTCGGGCTTGAATTCCGTATCGAATGCGACGAGGACGAAGACGACGAATTCTACCTGGAAGACCTGATCGGCTTCGCCGTGACCTGCACCGAAGCGGGCGCGGACGGCGCAAAGGGAGCGGCCGCC
>UMFO01052880.1_pt1 | contig 12393 bp, 19 predicted proteins | sample 1965051 | NCBI WGS metagenome assembly UMFO01 (sample SAMEA4836050, study PRJEB28245) | human gut metagenome | biome: gut microbiome; material: fecal sample | place: Denmark | collected 2008
CTGTAATAGCCGACGAGCTTCGTTTGCGGATGCCAGTCGAGGGCGCTTAATGCCGCAAGCGTTTTATCTGCTACGACGCCCGTGGTTGAGAGCGCGTTCTGCGGATAAAGCGATAAGACCACCAGTTCATCGCACCCTTCGGCTTTAAGCTCGTTCAGTGCTTGTTCGATCGATGGCGAGCCATAGCTCATGCCATGCCGAACGAGCGTTGCTTCGTCCTGCTCGTTGAAAGAGGCTTGCAACTTATGGGCAAGTGATGCCATTCCTGATTGGAGTGGAGAGCCCTGGGGAGTCCAAATCTGTCGGTATTTCTCTGCCGATGCAGAAGCGCGTTTTGGCAAGATGAATGCATGGAGGATGATCTTCCACAAGGGAGCGGGCAGCGGACAAATGCGCGGGTCTTGAAGGAATTCGGCCAAATATGCGCGCACGGCATCTGCTTCGGGCACATCGGGCGTGCCCGTGTTCGCTATGATGACACCACGTTTGCTCATGAAGCGCTCGAACTCCCTTTTTTACGGCGTTACGGCGCAAAACTGATGTTGCGCTCACGGTAATTGAGACTCTCTCTACTATAGCGAGCATGCCCGAGGCTTGCGCTTAGTATTCGATGAAAGCAGCTTGCTTTGTGATGACTGCGATGGTTGTTCGCTTCAAGAAGGTATGGAGTCGAGCGAGCAGTATTGCTGATGTGGGCTTCTGTAACCTTGTCCCCTTTGGTTCTGCAGAGCGCCGAACTAAATTAACAGAAGCTTCCTTAGGCTTTCTGGCGAATTTTCTTCAATAGGATAGGTGGTTTAACAGGGCTATTTGCATGATATTATTTGTACAGCATGTTATATTTGTCATGAGCGCAGCGTCATTTGGCCAAGAGGCTTCGTGCGAATGCGCCTTTCTGATAGGTATCGCTTTGCTACCACAGAGCCGACGAATGCGATCTTGTTTGAAAGAAGTGGCATATGGCAAGACCGAAGAAAAGTAATCAACCCTCCGTGCGCGATCGAATGATCGAGGCTTTTTGGCAGCTGCTCGAGGATAACCAACTGCACGAGATATCGGTTGGGATGATCGTGGCAAAAGCAGGATGCAACCGAGGAACGTTCTACTATCATTTTGCAGACAAGGACGAACTCATGTTAGCGGCTCTGAGTCGGGAAGTTAAAGGGCTGCCCAACTGCATTATTTCCGTTATTGCTGGCGATAATCCTGAAGCAGTTCTTGAATCGATGATCGAAGGTCATATTCCGCGCCTTTCTCTCTTCATGGAGCAGGGAGGACAAACGATTGTTGAGAAGAAACTCAAAAGCTACGTGATCAGGATCTGGTCAACCTTCCTGTTGCCTGAAGGAGGGGAACTCGATCTCAAGTCGCGTCTTATCATCGAATATACAGCCAGCGGCATATTGGGGGCTATCGCTTATTTCAGCGGTGAAAAGCGAGAGAAGATCGATACTATTCCCGTCGATTTTTTGATGGATGCAGCATCGGTTGCGCTGGATCATGTTTGTGCCATTCAGCAGGTGAACAAAGAAGAACTGATCACCCGCTTGAAGATGTATCGCCAGTTCTCAAGGTTCAATCTGGCTGCCAAATAGGCCGGAATTCTGTAGTTTTCCTAGGCGGCTTCAGGCATCTTGATCTTGGCGCGGCGCACGGTGCTCTTGCGCCCAGTCTTGATCGTGCGACGATGCAAGAGCGCAATGACGGGAATCGCGAGAGCGAGCACGCCTCCCATGATGAATCCAGCCTGAGCTCCCCACAGGTCGATCATGATGCCCGCGAGTGTCGGGCCGATCGCGAGACCACACGTGCAGCCTGCGTTGAGCCAGGTGATGGCTTCGGTCAGGCGCTTGCCAGGAACAGAGCGTTCGCAGGCGCCATTCATCACAATCAGGAAGGGTGCGTAGAACAGCGCACCAAAACAGGAAACCACATACAGGCTCACGGCATCGCTGATGAGCATCATCGACCCATAACCCACGCCGATGCAGGTAGCAGCGATCAGCACTTGCTTGTAGTGGGGGATCGCAAGACGCAAAGTACCGAACAGGAAGCCTATCGCGATCGAGACGAGTGCCGAGAGCATCAGTGCGCCACTGGCGATGTTCGGTTCGCCCAGCTCTTCAGCGAATGCAACGGAAGTGGTATCGAAGGTTCCGAAGAACGAGCCGAGCAGGAGCATCAAGACGAAGAGCACCCGCACGATGCGCGACGTACGGAAAAGACTCTTCTTCTCTTTTGCAGGTGCTTCGCCCTTTTCGGGCGTTGAGCTGTTGGATGCTGGGGCATCAAACGAAGCGGTATCCGTGGCCGATCTCCATCCGGGGGGAGGCTCGGTCTCTTTTGCGTGCGTGAGTAACGTTGCGCCGATTAAGAAGCACACGCCGCCTACCGCAAGACCTGCGATCGGGGTAAAAGATGAAGCAAGGAAGATCGAAAGGGCGGGGGCGATCATGAAACCGATGTCGTCCAAAATTCCTTCATAAGAAAAGATAGTGGTTACGTTCGGCGCCTTTTCGCCCAGTTTGCCCATGCGCAAGAGATAGACCCAGCGAGCACGCGAGAGGGCTTGAGCGCTGGGAATGCAACCGACGAAGACCGATGCGATGAACAGGATCCAGAGGGAGCCATGGAATTGCACCGTGATCAGGAGCGCGACCAGCCCCGTTAGGCTGACCAGTGCGGCAAAAGGCACTACGCGTGATTGGCCGCGTTCATCGACTAGCTTTCCTAGGCGCGGACCGATCAGGAAGATCGCAAGTGCGATAACCGATGAGACGAGACCTGATTCGAGAAACGAATACCCAGCCAGCGAAAGCATGGCAACAGTGCCGATGTTCATCATGTAGCCATACATGCGCATCAGTAGGCAGGCGATGTCGAATCGTCGCGCTGGGCGAACGCTCAAGATCGCTCCGTATACTTTCAAATCTACTGCGGGCATCGTCCTCTTTGTTCTCGTTCAAATTGGGTAGCGGTATCTTCTGCGGATATGAATAATAGGCACGTTGCAACCGAGATGCAACAAGGTGTTGCTTGAACCCGCGAACGGTATCTTCATAATGGGGTTAGGCATTTACAACGAAAGGACCTACCATGGCCATGAGCGATACGATCACACAGATCCGAACCGAAAAAGGGCTGACGCAAGAGCAGATGGCGCGTGATCTGTTCGTGACCAGACAGGCGATCTCTCGCTGGGAGACTGGCGAGACTTCACCGAGCATCGACATGGTGAAGTTGATCTGCGTTACCTATTCGATCCCGCTCGAACGCTTCTTTGAGATGCCAGCGGAGTATTACTGTCAGTGCTGTTCGATGCCGATACCCGATGAAGCTTTGCATGGCACGGAAGCAGATGGCTCGCCGAGCGAACACTACTGCAAGTGGTGCTATCAAGAGGGCGATTTCACGGCAAAAGATGTCGATATGGATGAGTTCATCGAGGCAACAGCCCAAATGGAAGCTGATGCGATGGGTATCTCACGCGAAGAAGCGGTTTCTCTCATGGCCACGTTGCTCCCGCATCTTGATCGTTGGAAGAACGAAGCCAAGAACTGAGACGGAAGCGAGCGTCATTCGCCGATTAGTTGGAGTGTCCGATGAGGCCCGCCTAGAAATCGATCTCTTCCCAGCATTCAAGGGAAAGCCCAGGCACACGTTTGAACTCATCCACGTTGTTGGTGACCAGAACGGCGCCGTGAGCAAGGGCTGTTGCGGCGATCAGATAGTCATTACCGCCGATGGTTTGCCCCTTGCGTTCAAGCGCTGCGCGTATTTTTGCATAATGTGCAGTGCAGGCTTCATCAAAAGGGATGATCTCGAAAGGCAAGAGCAAAGATTCGACCCTTAATCGCTCTTCATCAGGACGAGAACTCTTCTCTGCTCCTACCAACAATTCAGCTTTTACCACTGCTGGTACTTTGAAGAGGCTTGCATCGCTGCCCATCAATAATTCGTAAGCTGACATGAGATGACCGCGTAAGAAGCCTATCAAGATGTTTGAATCAAGATGATACATCGATCCTCCTAGAAGGTATTTAGGGGAGCAATGGGCTCTGGGGGCACATCGACAACATCGGGAAAATCTGGCGAACTTCCAAATAACTCGAAATACCCTGGAGGCCACCCATTCACCCAGCCGCGTTCGGCCTCGTGACGTTTCTCAAGAACCTCGCGGGCATAAGAGGAGATCGACTTCCCAGCCGCTTCGGCATCTGCCCGTAGCTCTTCCATTGCGATGTCATCCATATAAAGCGATAGCTGCGCCATAATGGTCACCCCTCTCGTTCGCTAAAACAAGTATATCACAAGTATATATTGTTTTCTTAATTTAACTGGCGTTTCGAAACGCTGGTTCTGCATTAGCCCTATAACAAAAGAAAAGCACTTCTTGATTGGGAAAGAAAGCGAGAGGAAGCACGATGATCAAGATAGCTTTGAGGTGCGTTTGAATGGACTTTGGTCCATGAAAGAAAGCGCCGAAATGCTAGATTGGTTGTCTTGCTTCCTCGCAGCGTCAACAAAAAACGCCGTTCGGAAGAACGGCGTTGAATGAATGGTCGCGGGGGCTGGATTTGAACCAACGACCTCCGGGTTATGAGCGGTCTTGATTGAATGTAAAGTAAGTTAGATTATGTGTCTGAACTGGTGTTTTGCGCTAAGCCTATCACGCAGATAGCGGTGCATTTGGACAGGTTTTCGTGTCCATCTGCACCGCATCTGCACCGACTTTCGATTGAGCAAAATCATTGATCCTCATCTTTGACATAGAGGATTGTTTCATCACACTTGATTTCAGAGGGCATATGCTTCTCGGATATGGTAATGTAATCAAATTCAGGGTTTATGTTTGGTCCTGATTGGAGCACCTGAATAACACGAAAATCTATTTCGTACCATTCTTCGTAAGATGATGTACCAGGATCTTCGTCATTATCGATCCACTCCCCATTAGCATATCTACACTTGTATATATCGCCTTGTGGGAAGGTTATCGTTAATTCGGTCCCTAGGTGATCTAGAGAATAGTTTTCAATACTTGCCATTATGTCTTCTGATCGGTTTGCAGTATTCATCATTACTCCCATCCATCTGGATTTGCGGGTACTATATGGCATCCTTGACTGCTGTAATGAATGATGCCCCAGGTTGTTGACCATCGCTTTCTTCCGTCGTCACTTACCCATGTGCCAATTTCTACATGAAAGTTGACAGCCTCTTTGTGATCGTCGATACGTTTACCAGTACCAGCATATCGTTCTATAAGCTCTTGTGCCCTAGCCATGCTTATATGAAGGACGCTCTTACCCTTCTGGTAATTGTTGTGTCCAATTATATGCTTGCCTTGGCGCCCTTCGTGCAGCTTAGTGGTGAAGCCGTTCACCTTTCGGAACCCATCGTCATTCGAGCCGCGCGTTCCCGAAAAGCGGCCGCTATCGAACTTTGACATTCAGATCACCGCCTCCGAGCACTCCCTTTCCTCGTGAGGCGTATTGGTGAACCGGAATGCCGAGACTTATGGGATAGTCAAGACAGCCGAATGAGTTCCTTCCATACGAGATGATAAGCGATGGCTCAAGCGCATCTACCAGGTTCCTTAAACCCCTTTCGAAGCGTCTTCTGTTACCCAACTCTCGGACACACCCGCGTGGGCTCACAGCAATAGCGCTTCCGCGACTGAGACCGGCTATCTCCCAATCAAGAATGTCTGGATCGCCTCGAAGAAGCGGGATAGTCCTGATTCCCGTTTGTTGCAATTTGTACACGCAAGCCCTGTTCCTATAGGTGTTCCATTCCTTCAATGCTCGTGGGAAATCTACGCATGTGCTCAAATCGAGGCCGATGGCACCCTGGAACTTCTTTAGCTTTGGGGTGTACTTGTCTGGGTTCGACCAAAACGGTTCGATATCTTGATCTCGTTCGCAGAAGTGAACCGCACAGTCGAAGTTGGCCCAATCGTTCCTCTTCGCAATGGAGAATGGCACCAAGGCTGTCGGCACGAAAGCGTCTGCTCGAATCAGCGGCATGTCGTATTCCGGATCGAATTCAGCTCCTACAACCATGGAAGCATTGAACGTGTCTCGCGGATGCTTTAAGCGTTTCTTGGCCTTCTTGCTCAAAGATGATGCTCCCATCTAACCTCCTTGCATTGAAGTTGTATGGGAATAGTTTTATACTAGTTAATGTAATTATCTAGTTACATGATTTAGTTAGGAAATCAGAATGGACGCTTTAGACGAACCGTTAAGCAAAAAGGTCAAGTTCAGCTTCGTGTCAGTACCACTCGCATGTAAGGTTGAAGTTCCGATAGTCCCTGTTTGGACCGCGGGGAAGGGTTCCATGCTCTACTTCGACGAGCACTGCAATGGCGAGCGATCTAAGACCCTTGTATTGAAGGAAGATCTGGACGATTGCTTTTTCAGCATCAATGTCGATCTATTGCCTGATGAGGGGGTTGTTGAGTGCAAAGAGCTCCCCAGAGGGTTTTATGCAAACGAGTTCATGGCGCTTAACCCCTGTGATATCCAAGAGTTCCTTGCCTTCCAGCGGAGATACGGCATGGTGTATGGAGCTCGGGAGCACAAGCCTTTTGGGACGAAACTGAATGAGCGATTACGTCCATCCCCGAACCAGAATCTTTTCGCTGGCATCAACAGCGATTTGTACGCTGAACAACTCAAAGGCATTCTCTCTTCGCAGAAGCTATATGACTCTATGCCTGATGAGGAGTATTTGGATACATATTCTGAACTCGTCAAAATGGCCGCGGTTTCATTCAGGGAGTCCATAGCCGCGGTTATTGATGCGCAAGCCGCAATAAAGGATGTCATGACGCTAAGAAAAACAGATAAGGATGCAATAACAAAAAGAGACGCTATAAATGCTGAGATGTCCACGCACTACATCGCACGGCATCTAATGGAGCTATTTCCTCCAATTGAATTGGCTATCGACGGAGAAAGTGTTCGGAGAACTGACTTAATCACAGCCGTATTTGCGCAGACCGCGAAAGCCCTTCTTACGAACGAGGCAATGCGAACATGCGAGAACTCAGAATGCGGAAGAGTGTTCACGCCAAGCGAAATGCAACGAAGGTCTGATACGAAGTACTGTTCTTCCGAGTGTCAGGAAAGGGCGAAGCGTCTAAGGTATTTGGCACGCCACGCTAAGCATGCTTAGGCGCTTGAAGCTAGATTAGGAGCAGTTTTTCAGGAACGTAAAGAGAGTTAAATTATGTGTCTGAACTGGTGTTTTGCGCTAATCCTATCACGTAGATTTCGGTGCATTTGGGTATGTTTTCGTGCCCATCTGCGCCGCATCTGCACCGCCTTTGCGATTTCCTCAAGCCTTATAAGGCAACGATTTCGCTTGAATACTCCATCCGGGAATTAGGGTCTTCCTCCGGATCGATCTCTAGACTTGAAGAATCATCATGGACTAGCTCCTCAGTTTTATCCCCACCCTTGACGAACAGGATCTCCGAGAACCATGCTTCTTTGTCTATGCACAAATAGTCAGTCCCAAGATCAATCAGAATCGCTTGAGTGTAAATTATCTCCGAGTCTCACACATCGTTAGAGTAGTAGGAGACGCAATCATTGGAGATGCTAAAGCCGATGACGTTCCTATTTACTTCACGATTATGGCTGTCTTCCTCAATCTCTGGTACGAGCGGCTCGTCCGGACTGGTCACTTTATGAACCCTCAGCACACTAAACTCGTCCGCCATGCCTTGATCATCCTCTTGGATGATTTGCAAAGCACTAACGATATCGACAGAACCATTCTCAAAATGAAGACGTACCGTGCTCCAAGCTTCATTACCTCCGACTGATTTCATCTCATAAGAACTAAACCGTTGCCCTTCGAATGATTTCAATATATTGATCTCCTCGTTACTGAGCGAGGTGTTCGTTTTAATCATCGTTGCCTGCCATCAATTTTGAGTCAAGGGAAGGAACTACGGTCAAATCCGTAGAGTTGTTCACAAACGAGCATATTGGCATTCCATAGTTTCCATCCTTTGCAATACCAGAAAGGAGCTTCTCAATAAAAAAGTCCACCCATTCTTCTGAAGGTGTATCAGCATCTTCAATCTGAGAGTTAATCCAAACTCCGCTAAGCGGCTTCTTTGTCATCAGGTCCAATACGATTCCTAACTCAGCATCGTAAAAGTCGAAAGAACAAATGAACGCGCGAGCAAACTCACTGGGTTCAGCCTCGATTCCTTCAGGTACTTTCCCTTCGACGATCATAACCCGCCCTAGTATTGGTCCATTCTCTTCCTCAAATGCGTCTAATGTCCCATCTTTTCGGAGAGTTTCTCCAATTAAGGAGATCGCTTTCCCATCTGTCAGCATACTGAATCCTTCCGCTGCGTTTACACCGGCTTCGAGCGTTCATACCGACTGAATATCATGCTGTTTTCAGTAGAAACACACTAATTCTAATGACTATCTTTCAACTGCTCCTCTATTTCCGGCAGTACGTTTTCCCATTCTGTAGCGCTAACAATCGAACAGAACAGACTGGCAAACTCGGGATTAACCCGTCTTAGGTATTCCTCCACGAAATAATATGCTTCTTGATTTGAAGCAGCTTCTCCCAGCTTGCTTTCGTAGGCCTCCTTGAGCTCAATACAGTGTGCCGGATCCGCTGAGCCCTTGCTCTTCCATATAAAGGGGTTAATTTCGGATAGATAGGATCGCAGCTCGTCTGTTTTCGCTCCATCATCCCATGCAGCGTCGAGAGCGTAGTACATTGCCACGAATGCTGTGTATGAGTCGATCATTTCCGCGCCTAGATTAACTCGAAGATCCAAACTGTCAAAAGTAGCTGGGAGACGGCGCTCTCAAAGCCTGTAGCAGCCCGGCTTGCATTTTGAGTTGACCATATAGTTAGGTGAGCTTAGAGCGGCTGTTATAGACTCCTTCTTCATCGGTACATGAAGCGTAGGGACGTTGTCCATTAGGCGCTTGAATACTGGCAGCTTACCCCACAAGCCCGCCACGCGATGATCAAAAGACCCGTCATAAGAAATTGGATCGAAATCAGGGTACACAACGATAACCGGGAGCCCTAGTTCTCCAACGCCATATTCGATCTCTTCGGTGAGGGCTCGGCTGGCTTTCGTATGGAAGCTAAGGAATAGGATCATGTTCTTGGAGTTGCGTAGGCGTTCTCTTAATCGGGGCTTCAACGTTAGCTCCCAATCGCTGTCGTCGCGCACGTTGTAATTCTTCTCATGTGAATCGTTGAAGGGAAAACTCGGATCTTTACTCTTCCAGGCTCTGAGCATTCGATAGTGATGAAAGTCGGGCTTGAAGTACGCCATGAGGTCTCCACGACCAAAGGGCTCATCGACATAGAATGCCGAATAGTTTCCATTTCTGTAGGCCATTACGTTCTCCTAACTAGCAGCTCTGTCAGTTCGTCGCCTTCCCGATGATGCAAGGTCACGCACTTTGTTTACCCTGCTATTGCAAATCCTTCAGATTCAATTTCTGTTCATCTGTGGGTAGCACCGTGATAAACAATTCCCCATGCACCAAACCTCGGTTCTCCATGATGCATTTTCCGATCACGTCAAATGACTCTTGATGTGTAAGCCCCGCACGAGATAGACCGGTTCCGAAAAGCGGGATATACATATCAAGACCTTGCCCAAACTCATCATATGCCTCTAATAGCTTTAGAACTGTCCCATAAATGGCACTTTTCGCAGCATGAGCGCGGTTCGTCTCGTCGAATTCTGAGAGCGCAATCAGAAAGAAGACAGTCCTGTTGTTCTCTATCCTTGCAATAGTGCCCAGTTCATACACTGGAACGCTAGCTTTCCCCCGCAAGACGGCCCCACATGGAATCTCTCCTCGCGAGGCCAGGTCTGCAGCGATTCTAGCTGCAATAGACGCGGAATCCGAGCCTGATGAGATCATTCTTTTGAGCCATTTCCCATGCAAGGTTTGGTCCGACACCAAGGGCATACCTGCTGACTCATAGCCCCAGGTTATCTCTGTATCGAAGGCATTGTTGACGGGTATGACGACTATGCTTTTCGAGGCTTTCGTTCTGCCAAATCCATTGGATAGGATGTCGCAAACCTTAATGGATAAGGATCCGGTCCCATTTTGCCAAATCATACGGCGATCATTGCACATATTGCTTGCCTTAAGCGAAGCAATCAACGCGCAGCTGAAGAATCTATTCGGAGCCTTCCGAAGACCAGGGAGCCTCTCAGCTAATTCGCGCTCAAGCGGAATGTTCGAGTCTAGAGAGCTGACGAGCTTGTCGGCGAACCGTTCGAAATAGGCCATGTCGAAGCATTCAGCCAGGAACGCCTCGAAGCAGTTGGCGGTTTCGTCTTCTATGCCAAATCGCTTCAGGGCATCCCGCAAGGCCTTGGGAACATCCGCTCTCCCGTTTAGTATCTTGCTCGTTCGCGATTTATCCAGCTCAAAAGGTTTCCCGCCACGCGCTTTGACTCGACCGGCTTCGACTAGCGGCTCCAAGAAGGCGTTGAGAAAATCCTTATCTGAGATAGATGGGTCTATGGCGCAGTCCTGCGCTTTCTTTACTAAGTTCGCAAGATTGAAAATACCCGATCATCTCCTATCATTTCCGATTTCGACAACTTTCGACAACTTTATCACAACCCGACGATAACGACAGAGAACGGCATCAGGGGCATCCTGATTCATGTCCCAAGCGATGAGACTGGCGAGATCGTGAGGGTTGTATATCTATCGCCAGAGAAAACGAGGTCGACAATGTTTGGCGATCTTTCGAAATATGACGTGTTCAACACGTACCTGCTCCGTGATGCCACCTACGCTGGAAGCCTTGAAATGCCCACGTTAGTAGGACAGCAGGTAATACCCAACAAGCTTGTACCTTTCAGCAAAGCCATGGCAAAGTCATTCACAGACCGAGACTGCTGGATTTGCTTTTATGAACATGACATCAAGTTTATGAGGCTATGGAGGCATCCCGAAAAGTATCTTCCGAAGATGCTTGAGTTCAATGGGATCATCTCACCGGACTTCAGCATGTATCGGAACATGCCCGCCATCATGCAGTATTGGTCATGCTTCATGGGTCGAGCTATCGCCCACCGGTACCAAGCCGACGGCGGCGTTGTAGTTCCCAACGTTAGGCTCTCGGACAAGAGAAGTTATCAGTTTTGCCTTGATGGACTCCCTGTCAATTCAACGATCGCTATTGGGACGCATGGGTGCATAAAGCATAAGGAAGACAGGCGGCACATTACATCGGCGGTCAGTGAGACAGTAAGGCGTCTGAGTCCCTCTCGAATTATCGTTTATGGGAGTGCGCCTGACGATGTGTTCGTTACAGCAATAGAGCGCGGCATAGAGATTATCGAATTCAAAAGCTTGTTCTCTCTAACACACGTAAGGCGTGATGGTAATGGGAACAGGTAGCGGAAAAGGGCTTAACTTCGGAGGGACCGCTGGATCCTTGCCCGAAACAGTCGCCGAAGAGGATTGGCATATTGGACGATCTTTAAGCGCTGCTGCTAAAAACTACGATGTCAAAGATAGCAATGGAGATGTTTATCATTTTATAGAAGGTACGAAACTTAGAAATGTGGAAACCTTCGCGGGAAAAGGCGTTCGGAAAAAACTAAAACCCGAAACGCTAGAAGGCTTATGCAAAGAGCATGGAGGCAGGAAAAGAGATTGGAAGCACGTTAAGGGTACCGGATTCCTTGACTTCAAGGGTAGATCTAGGGAGGCCGAAGTGCATTGGTTTGAAAATGGATCTAATAAAGTAAAATTCAAAGTTAAGAAATGGTTGGAGCGATGATGAAAGTTAAGTTTCTTGGTAAAACATCTTTTTTGATGCTCACGCATGACAAAACTTACGATGTTCTTTCGGTCGAAAAGGAATGGTACAGAGTAATTGACGACTCGGATGACGACTATCTCTATCCACCTGAATTATTCGAGATTGTTGAGCCGAACGACGGCAGTACGCCGGTGACAGATTGAGTCTCACCAAAGAACAAGCAGCAGCAATGCCTTGAATGATTCACATAGGAAGATCCTATTGTAAGACCTTCCGGTACTTCTGCAATCGACTGTTGGGCTTGTCGGGGATGGTCGGTTCAACCAAGTCAGCCTCTATTGCGGGGTGCAGGTACGAGTACATGAAGGTTGGGCGGTGCTTCAGCTCCAGTCTCTGCATCAACTCCGCGGCTGAGAGCTCTTCGTCACCCAATGCTAAAAGCAGCCTTCCGACTTGTTCGGTGACTTGTTCGGTGACTTGTTCGGTCTGCCAGCTAGCGAGCGCTTTTTCACGTTCGCCAACCCAATCCAAGTGCATGAATCGGTTCTTCAAGTCTAGAGATCGATCCGGAGGAAGACCCTAATT
>UMFO01017755.1_pt1 | contig 12365 bp, 10 predicted proteins | sample 1965051 | NCBI WGS metagenome assembly UMFO01 (sample SAMEA4836050, study PRJEB28245) | human gut metagenome | biome: gut microbiome; material: fecal sample | place: Denmark | collected 2008
TGAACGCGTAGGTGTGCCTGTTGTAAAACAGAAAATGGGTGCGGACCCTGCATCTGTCGCTTTCGATACACTGAGTTCTGCTGTTGCCAACAATGCGGATGTAGTGATTATCGATACGGCCGGCCGCTTACACAATAAAGTAGGCTTGATGAATGAGCTTACCAAGATAAAGAACGTCATGAAGAAGGTAGTACCCAATGCACCGGATGAAGTCCTGCTGGTATTGGATGGTTCTACCGGACAGAATGCTTTCGAGCAAGCCAAGCAATTTACATTGGCTACGGAGGTGACTGCAATGGCTATCACCAAGTTGGACGGAACCGCCAAAGGCGGAGTAGTGATCGGCATCTCCGACCAGTTCAAGATTCCTGTAAAATACATTGGATTGGGTGAAGGCATGGAAGATTTGCAAGTCTTCCGCAAAAATGAATTTGTTGATTCCCTGTTTGGAGAGAATGCATGAAAAGAAAGAGAATAGATATTATTACTTTAGGTTGTTCTAAAAATTTAGTAGACTCGGAGCAGTTGATGCGTCAGCTGGAAGAAGCAGGATACAGCGTAACTCATGATACAGAAAATCCGGAAGGGGAGATAGCGGTAATCAACACCTGCGGTTTCATCGGTGACGCGAAAGAAGAGTCTATCAATATGATTCTGGAATTTGCAGAAAGAAAAGAAGAAGGCGACTTGAAGAAACTGTTTGTAATGGGCTGTCTTTCCGAGCGTTATTTACAAGAACTGGCCATTGAAATACCACAGGTAGACAAGTTCTACGGCAAATTCAACTGGAAAGAACTCTTGCAGGACTTGGGAAAAACGTACCATGAGGAATTGTATATTGAGCGTACTTTGACCACTCCCAAGCATTATGCTTATCTGAAGATTTCAGAAGGATGTGACCGCAAGTGCTCTTATTGTGCTATTCCCATTATTACAGGACGCCATATATCCAAGTCGATGGAAGAAATACTGGATGAAGTCCGGTATCTGGTATCGCAAGGGGTAAAGGAGTTTCAGGTGATCGCTCAGGAATTGACGTATTACGGAGTCGATCTGTATAAAAAGCAAATGCTGCCCGAATTGATCGAACGTATCTCGGAAATTCCGGGTGTAGAGTGGATTCGTCTGCATTATGCGTATCCGGCACATTTTCCAACGGATTTATTTCGGGTGATGCGGGAACGCGATAATGTCTGCAAATATATGGATATAGCCTTGCAGCATATCAGTGACAACATGTTGAAACTGATGCGTCGGCAAGTAAGCAAAGAAGATACGTACAAGCTGATCGAACAGTTCCGTAAAGAAGTACCGGGTATCCATCTGCGCACTACGCTGATGGTAGGACATCCCGGAGAAACGGAAGAAGACTTTGAAGAGCTGAAAGAATTTGTACGCAAGGCGCGTTTCGACAGGATGGGGGCTTTCGCTTATTCTGAAGAAGAGGGTACTTATGCTGCCCAGCAATATGAAGACTCTATACCACAGGAGGTTAAACAAGCCCGACTGGACGAGCTAATGGATATCCAGCAAGGTATTTCAGCAGAATTGAGCGCTGCAAAAATTGGTCAGCAGATGAAAGTCATCATCGACCGGATCGAGGGAGATTATTATATCGGACGTACGGAATTTGATTCACCGGAGGTAGACCCAGAAGTATTGATCAGTGTTTCCAGAGAAGAACTTGAAGTCGGACAATTCTATCAGGTAGAAGTAACCGATGCGGACGATTTTGATTTATATGCAAAGATATTAAACAAGTATGAATAATAAGGAATTTACATCGGAACTGGCAGACAGACTGGGGTATACTATCAAAGACACTTCTGAACTGATAAGTTCTTTATTGTCTGACATGACACAGGAACTGGAAGACGGGAATGCGATTGCAATACAGGGCTTTGGTTCTTTTGAAGTGAAGAAAAAAGCGGAGCGCATTTCGATCAATCCGTCCACGAAGCAACGTATGCTGGTTCCTCCTAAATTGGTATTGACGTACAGACCCAGCAATACACTGAAAGACAAGTTTAAATAATATATATTTCCCATTATGAATGAAAGACTGACAATTCAAGACCTTATCGACTTATTGGCGGCTAAACATAGCATGACCAAGAAGGATGCCGAAGCATTCGTCAAAGAGTTTTTTCTCTTGATAGAACAAGCCCTGGAGAATGAGAAGACTGTGAAAATCAAAGGATTGGGGACTTTCAAACTTGTGGATGTAGATAGTCGGGAAAGCGTTAATGTCAACACAGGGGAACGTTTCCAGATAAAAGGTCATACCAAAGTATCGTTTACTCCGGACACCAATCTGAGAGATACGATAAATAAGCCTTTTGCACATTTTGAAACGGTAGTATTAAATGAAGGTACGGTATTGGAAGATACCCCTATGGAAGAATCCGATGAGGAGGAAGGTGCGGTTTCTGATACAGAGACTGAAATGATCGACTCTGAAATAGCAGGAAATGCAAATGCCGGTGGAGATATTCAGAAAGAAATACAACTGGAAGAACCTGTGCCGACTGTTGAAGCAGTAGCTGTGGCTGAAGTTCCTGAAACTGACGCGAATGAAACCGGTCAACCTGAAACAGAACCGGAACTAATTGCAACAGAAGAACCAGAAGCTGAAGAATTGCCAGAAGTGGAAATTGAACCGGAATCTGTATCTGAGGAAGCCCCAGAAGAAGAGCCTGTAGAGGAATCTTCGGAAACTGTTTTGGAACCTGCTAAGGAACAATCGGAAGAAACAATTATAGAAGAGCAGAAACCAGAGACTGAAACAACAGAAGAGGAGGAAGAGAAAACGGTTATTACAGAAAAAGCGGAAGTTACCGCAGAGCAAATTATAGCCCAAGAGCTTCATAAAGCAAATATGGAGCCTGTCACTCTCCAAGAACAGCCGGAAATAGAACAACCGAAAGCCACCTATACTGATAAAGACAGTGATAAAAAGGAAAAATCAGCTATTCCTTATTTAATAGCAACTATTATTATAGTCTTATTACTGTGCGGAGGAGCTATCCTATTTATTTATTATCCGGATTTGTTCTCATCTTCGTCTGATAAGAATGTGGTTGATATACCGGAAGTTACTCAACCTGTGCAGCCGGAAGCACAGCTTTCAGATACAATTGCACACAAGGATACTGTGGTGGAAGCAGTCCAACCGCAACCTGTTGTCAAGAAGGAACCGACAGCGGAACCTGTCAAAGCAGAAAGTAAACCTGCCCAACAACAACCAGTTGCTTCGGCATATTCGGATTCCGCATCCTACAAGATAACCGGTACCAAAACAAAATACACAATTAAAGAAGGAGAGACTTTAACGAAAGTTTCATTACGCTTTTACGGTACAAAAGCCATGTGGCCATACATCGTAAAACATAACCCGAAAGTAATCAAGAACCCCGATAACGTACCATACGGTACGACAATCGAGATACCGGAACTTACAAAAGAATAAAAACAAAAAACACCCATTCACCCGGCTCATACAGCAATGTATAGCCGGGTGAAATGTTACGTAAGTACAAAAGCGTATGAAAGTACCTTAATCTAAAGATTTCGCATTGTTTTTTAATAAAAATTAGTTGCAATCGTTAATTATATGGCGTACTTTTGGGAGCGAATTTAGAAGCCTTACACACTAGTAAGTCTTACACCTTAATTAATGAGAATTAAATAATAAAATATTAAGTATTTATGGCTGAATCAATTGATATCCGCGAACTGAATGAGCGGATTGAAAGACAAAGTGCTTTCGTTACCAATCTTACGACAGGTATGGACCAAATCATTGTTGGTCAGAAACATTTGGTTGAATCACTGCTTATCGGATTGCTTTCCGACGGACATGTTCTTTTAGAAGGTGTACCCGGTCTGGCAAAAACTTTGGCTATCAAAACACTCGCTTCCCTGATCGACGCGAAATATAGCCGTATTCAGTTCACTCCCGACTTATTGCCGGCCGATGTTATTGGTACAATGGTTTACAGTCAGAAAGATGAATCTTTCAAAGTACAAAGAGGACCTATCTTTGCCAACTTCGTATTGGCGGATGAAATAAACCGTGCTCCGGCCAAAGTACAGAGTGCCTTGCTGGAAGCCATGCAAGAACGTCAGGTTACTATTGGTAAGGAAACATTCATGTTGCCGGAACCTTTCTTAGTATTGGCCACTCAGAACCCGATTGAACAAGAAGGTACTTACCCGCTTCCTGAAGCACAAGTAGACCGTTTCATGCTGAAAGTAGTGATTGACTATCCGAAGCTGGAAGAAGAAAAACTGATTATCCGTCAGAATATCAACGGTGAGAAGTTCAATGTGAAACCTATCCTGAAAGCAGAAGAAATTATCGAAGCCCGCAAGGTGGTTCGCCAGGTTTATCTGGATGAGAAAATAGAACGTTATATTGTAGATATTGTATTTGCTACTCGTTTCCCCGAGAAATACGATCTCAAAGAACTGAAAGACATGATCGGATTTGGTGGCTCACCTCGTGCTTCTATCAATCTGGCGCTAGCTGCCCGCACATACGCTTTCATCAAACGCCGCGGCTATGTAATCCCGGAAGATGTACGTGCTGTTGCGCATGATGTTCTTCGTCACCGTATTGGACTGACATACGAGGCGGAAGCCAACAACATGACTTCGGACGAAATCATCAGCAAGATTCTGAACAAGGTTGAAGTGCCCTAATCTGCCGTAATATTACAATGCAGTAAAAGGTAGTCAAGTGTATTTTACTTAACTACCTGACTACTTACTACTTTAACTACTGTATAAATGGAAACAAGTGAAATATTAAAAAAAGTTCGTCAGATTGAAATCAAGACACGAGGACTGTCTAACAATATCTTTGCAGGCCAATACCATTCGGCTTTCAAAGGTAGAGGTATGTCGTTCTCTGAAGTCCGTGAGTATCAGTTCGGCGACGATATACGCGACATCGACTGGAATGTGACGGCACGATTCAACAAACCTTATGTGAAGGTGTTTGAAGAAGAGCGCGAACTGACAGTGATGTTGATGGTCGATGTTTCCGGAAGTTTGGAATTTGGTACGGTTAAACAACTGAAGAAGGATATGGTAACGGAAATTGCAGCTACTCTTGCATTTTCCGCTATACAAAACAACGATAAAATTGGTGTGATCTTCTTTTCAGACCGGATAGAAAAGTTTATTCCTCCTAAAAAGGGACGTAAACACATTCTATATATTATCCGCGAACTGATTGACTTCCAACCGGAAAGCCGTCGTACCAATATTCGTCTCGCATTGGAGTATCTGACTAATGTAATGAAAAGACGTTGTACAGCGTTTATTCTATCTGACTTCATCGATCAGGATAACTTTAAAAACGCTCTGACTATTGCCAACCGAAAGCATGACGTAGTGGCATTGCAGGTTTACGATAGGAGAGTGAGTGATCTTCCTCCGGTGGGACTGATGCGAATAAAAGATGCGGAAACCGGCCACGAACAATGGATCGATACTTCTTCCAAAGCTGTACGCCGGGCACACCGTGACTGGTGGATAAACAAACAGACCGAACTGAACGACACATTTACCAAAAGTAATGTTGACTCCGTATCTGTGAGAACCGACCAGGATTACGTAAAGGCATTGCTGAATTTATTTGCCAAACGAAATTAATGGAATCAAAGATGAATAGAAATATTATTCTGATAGCATTGTTATGTCTGCTTTCTATAGGTAGAGCTGTGGCACAGTCTGTTACAGTGGAAGCTAAGATAGATTCGTTGCAGATATTAATTGGCGAACAGGCGAAAGTACAATTACAAGTAGCGATGGACGCCAAACAACGTGCTGTTTTTCCTGCTTATACCGATACACTGGTGCGAGGGGTAGAAATTATAGAAACCGCCAAACCGGATACACAATTTCTGAATGATCGCCAACGAATGCTGATTACTCAGGAATACATTGTTACCTCGTTTGACTCAGCTCTCTATTATCTTCCGCCGATGCCTGTCACTGTGGATGGCAAAGAATATAGATCGAAAGCTCTGGCATTGAAAGTATATTCTATGCCAGTTGACACATTGCATCCAGACCAGTTCTTCGGACAGAAAACGGTGATGAAAGCGCCTTTCGCATGGGAAGACTGGTATGGGCTGATCGGTTGCTCATTTCTTGCATTGCCTTTACTCGGCTTATTGATCTATCTGATCATTCGTATACGTGATAACAAACCGATTATCCGTAAGATAAAAGTAGAACCTAAGTTGCCACCACATCAGGCTGCTATGAAGGAAATCGAACGTATCAAGAATGAGAAAGTATGGCAGAAAGGACAGCCGAAGGCATATTATACGGAATTGACAGATACTCTTCGTACTTATATTAAAGATCGTTTCGGATTCAATGCACTAGAGATGACTTCTTCTGAAATCATCGATAAGTTATTGGAAATGAATGATAAAGAGGCAATATCAGATTTGAAGGAACTCTTCCAGACAGCTGATTTAGTAAAATTTGCCAAGCATGATCCGCAAATGAATGAAAATGATGCGAATTTGATTAATGCAATCGACTTTATCAACGAAACAAAGCAACCGGAAGAGGAGAATCAGAAACCGCAACCAACGGAAATCACAATTATCGAGAAACGTTCTCTGCGTACTAAAATATTATTAATCTGCGGTATTGTATTCTTGTCAGCAGCATTAATAGGTACTTTTGTATATATAGGTATGCAGCTTTATGATCTCTTTGCATAATGTGGTGTGAATACTAAATAGTAAACTGTTAAATCGAAAATAAAATGGTTTTTGCCAATATTGAATATCTGTTTTTGCTATTATTGCTTATACCTTATATTGTATGGTATATCTTGAAGCGAAAGAAAACTGAAGCTACCCTTCAGATTTCGGATGCACGGGTATATGCGCATACTCCTAAAAGTTATAAGAATTATTTGCTACATGCTCCATTTATACTGCGCGTCATTGCATTGGCTTTGATTATTGTGGTATTAGCGCGTCCGCAAAGCACTAATAAGTGGCAAAACAGCGAAATAGAGGGAATTGATATTATGCTGGCTATCGACGTGTCTACCAGTATGCTGGCGGAAGACTTGAAGCCAAACAGACTGGAAGCTGCTAAAGATGTAGCAGCCGAATTTATTAACGGACGCCCGAATGATAATATTGGTATCACTCTGTTTGCCGGAGAAACATTCACTCAATGCCCGCTGACTGTGGACCATGCTGTATTGCTGGATATGATTCATAATATCAAATGTGGCCTTATTGAAGATGGTACAGCTGTTGGTATGGGAGTTGCAAATGCTGTAACCCGCCTGAAAGACAGTAAAGCGAAATCAAAAGTTATCATCTTATTGACGGATGGTACCAATAATAAAGGAGATATTTCGCCATTGACAGCCGCTGAGATTGCCAAAAGTTTCGGTATCCGTGTGTATACCATCGGAGTGGGTACGAATGGAATGGCTCCATATCCTTATCCGGTCGGTAATACAGTACAGTATATCAATATGCCGGTGGAAATCGATGAGAAAACACTGACTCAGATTGCCGGTACTACCGATGGTAACTATTTCAGAGCTACGAGCAACTCGAAACTGAAAGAGGTATATGAAGAAATTGACAAGCTGGAGAAAACAAAGTTGAACGTAAAAGAGTATAGCAAACGGGAAGAAGACTATCGCTGGTTTGCACTGGCTGCTTTCCTTTGTGTACTACTGGAAGTTTTATTGCGTAATTCAATACTCAAGAAAATTCCGTAGGAATGTTTCGTCAATCGTGATTTGTAACGTAAAATAGGAAGAAGATGTTTCGATTTGAAGAACCTGCATATTTATATTTATTGCTGCTATTACCGTTTTTAGCAGCTTTCTACTTGTATTCCAATTACAGGAGACGGAGAAATATCCGACGTTTTGGAGATCCGGAATTGTTAGCGCAATTAATGCCGGATGTATCTAAATATCGACCGGATGTGAAATTTTGGCTCATCTTTGCCGCTATCGGCTTATTCTCAGTATTGCTGGCTCGTCCGCAATTTGGTTCCAAGCAGGAAACGGTGAAACGTAAAGGGGTGGAAGTGATTATAGCTCTGGATATATCTAATTCTATGCTGGCGCAGGATGTGCAGCCCAGCCGTTTGGAAAAAGCCAAGAGATTAATATCCAGATTGGTAGATGAATTAGATAACGACAAAGTCGGTATGATCGTATTTGCCGGAGATGCTTTTACCCAGCTACCGATCACGAGCGATTATATTTCCGCCAAAATGTTTTTGGAATCTATCAGCCCATCGCTGATTTCCAAGCAGGGTACAGCAATCGGAGAGGCAATCAACCTGGCAACCCGCAGTTTTACTCCGCAAGAAGGAGTGGGACGTGCTATCATTGTCATCACGGATGGTGAGAATCATGAAGGTGGCGCTGTAGAAGCTGCTAAAGCTGCTGCCGAAAAAGGGATTCAGGTAAGTGTGCTGGGAGTAGGTATGCCCGAAGGTGCTCCTATTCCTGTAGAAGGTACCAATGATTATCGCCGTGACCGCGAAGGTAATGTAATTGTAACCCGTCTGAATGAGGGCATGTGTCAAGAAATAGCCAAAGACGGAAAGGGTATCTATGTACGGGTAGATAATTCTAATTCTGCTCAAAAGGCTATCAGTCAGGAAATAAGTAAGATGGCTAAGTCTGATGTGGAATCGAAAATATATACGGATTTCAACGAACAGTTTCAGGCTATTGCATGGATCATTTTACTATTGTTACTAGCTGAGATGTTAATTTTGGATCGTAAGAATCCATTATTCAAAAACGTTCATCTGTTCTCTAATAAGAAGTAAGCTATGCGTATGTTAAAAATGAAATATATCCTGTTTGCTGCTTTTCTGTTATCGGCTGCCGGCGTTTCGGCACAGAAAGCAGAGCGTGACTATATCCGCAAAGGAAATCGTCTGTTCAATGATAGTGTATTCGTAGATGCAGAAGTTAATTATCGCAAGGCTTTGGAAGTTAATCCTAAATCTGCTGTATCCATGTACAATTTGGGAAATACGCTCTCACAACAACAAAAGTTTCAGGAAGCCATGGAGCAATATGATTCTGCCAGCAAAATAGAAAAGGATAAAATGAAATTGGCACACATTTACCATAATATGGGAGTGCTTTTTCAAGCTGGTAAAGATTATGCAAAAGCAGTGGATGCCTACAAAATGTCGCTGCGCAACAATCCTGCAGATCATGAAACACGGTATAACCTGGCACTCGCTCAAAAGATGTTGAAAGACCAACAGAATCAGCAGGATCAAGATCAAAATCAAGACCAGAATAAAGATCAGCAGCAGAAGCAAGACCAGAAACAGGATCAAAACAAAGATAAACAGAACGATCAGAAGAAAGACGACCAAAAGGATCAGCAACAACCGCCGAAGCCTGAAAAACAAGATAATCAGATGTCAAAGGAAAATGCTGAACAGTTACTTAACTCTGTGATGCAGGATGAGAAAGACGTACAGGACAAAGTGAAGAAACAACAGAAAGTTATTCAGGGCGGTCGTCTGGAAAAAGATTGGTAATAATAAAAAGTTGATGATATAAATTTCATAAGCAATGAAAAAACTGATTGTTATATTGATGGCATTGATAGCATATAGCACCCAAGCGCTTGCCGACAAGGTGTCATTCACTGCTTCCGCTCCCGATGTAGTGGTTGTAGGGGATCAATTCAGGCTATCTTATACAGTAACCACACAAAAAGTTAAAGACTTTCAGGCACCGGCTATCAAAGGATTCGACGTCCTGATGGGGCCAAGCCGTTCTCAGCAAAGTAGTACACAGATAATGAATGGTAATGTCACCTCTACAAGTAGTATTACATTCACTTATATATTGATGGCAAATACTGCCGGTGAATATACAATCCCCGGAGCTTCTATTGTAGCTGATGGCAACCAGATGGTTTCAAACTCCGTAAAGGTGAAGGTTTTGCCACAAGACCAAGCTAGTAATGGAGGACAAAATGACGGTAGCTCATCTGCACGCTCTTCATCCGGTACAAGTGTATCTAACCAGGATTTGTTTATCACAGCAACTGCCAGTAAAACGAATGTATACGAGCAGGAAGCATTTGTCTTAACCTATAAAATATACACCAGAGAACATGACTTGCAATTGAATAATGCCAAACTGCCTGACTTTAAAGGATTTCATTCTCAAGAAATTGAAATGAATGCAAATGCAAGATGGACACAGGAGCATTATAAAGGACGTAACTATAATACGACAATCTATCGCCAATTCGTATTATTTCCCCAGCAACCAGGTAAGTTATTTATAGAACCGGCACAGTTCCAGATGACGGTAGGTAAAGCTGTACAATCTGACGATCCTTTTGATGCATTTTTCAATGGTGGAAGCAATGTAGTTAAAGTACCGAAATCTATCGTTACTCCTAAAATAGCAATTAATGTCAATCCGCTTCCTGCTGGTAAACCTGCAAACTTTTCAGGTGGAGTGGGAGAGTTCAACATTTCTTCTTCCATTAATAGCAAGGAGCTGAAAACTAATGATGCTATCACCATTAAGTTGGTAATCTCCGGCACCGGAAACCTAAAGCTGATTTCTAATCCAGAAATTAAGTTCCCGGATGACTTTGAAGTATATGATCCGAAGGTGGACAACCAAGTCAGATTAACTCAGGAAGGTCTTACAGGAAACAAAGTCATTGAATATCTGGCTATTCCAAGACATGCAGGCAATTATAAAATCCCGGGGGCATCTTTCAGCTATTTCGATATCCGTTCAAAATCTTACAAAACGTTGAAAACGGAAGACTACGTAATCAATGTTGAGAAAGGTGCAGGAAATGCTGATCAGGTGATTGCCAATTTCACCAATAAAGAAGACTTGAAAGTATTGGGTGAAGATATCCGTTACATTAAGCAAAATGAAGTTACTCTCCAACCTAAGGGTAGTTTCTTCTATGGCTCAATGACCTATTGGCTATTCTATATCATTCCTGCTTTAGCCTTCATCATCTTCTTTATCATCTACCGCAAACAAGCCGCTACAAATGCCAATGTTGCTAAGATGAAAACAAAGAAAGCTAATAAGGTAGCAACCAAGCGCATGAAACTAGCCGGTAAGTTGCTCTCTGAAAACAAGAAAGATGCCTTCTATGATGAAGTACTGAAAGCATTGTGGGGATATATCAGCGACAAACTCAGTATTCCGGTTTCCCGTTTGTCGAAAGACAATATTGAAGAGAAGCTGAGAAACCATGGAGTAAGTGAAGAACTAATTAAAGAATTCCTGAATGCATTGAATGATTGTGAATTTGCTCGTTTCGCTCCAGGTGATGAAAATCAGGCAATGGATAAAGTCTACTCTTCTTCAATAGAAGTGATAAGCAGAATGGAAAATTCAATAAAACATTAACCCAGAAGAGATTGTGTCATGAAAAAAATATTGTTTTTTATATTATTATCAATGTCAGTTACTTGCTTCGGACAGGGAACTCAGAGCATTGATTCTATACAAATAACTGAAGCTGATTCTATCCATGCGGGTTCACATACATTTTCTGATACGAAATTGGAAGATGTAACAAAAGCCGAAGGAGATTCCGCATATATAAAAGATGATTATGCAACTGCTATCCAAATATATGAATCCTTATTAAAAAATGGGGAATCTGCGGATGTGTACTATAATTTAGGAAACAGTTACTACAAAGCTGGAGAAATTGCAAAAGCCGTACTCAACTACGAACGTGCTTTGCTTATGAAACCAGGAAACAGCGACATCCGTGCCAATCTGGAAGTGGCACGCGCTAAAACAATAGATAAAGTAGAACCTGTTCCGGAAGTTTTCTTTGTATCATGGACCAAAGCCTTGATAAACAGTATGAGTGTAGACGCATGGGCTACATGGGGAATTGTCTCCTTTATTCTATTTATCATCGCTTTTTACTTCTTTATTTTCTCCAAGCAGATTATACTAAAAAAAACAGGATTTATATCAGGTATCGTTTTCTTAATCGTTGTGATATGCTCTAATCTTTTTGCTTCAGAGCAAAAAGAACGTTTAGTAAATAGAAGCGAAGCGATCGTCATGAATCCTAGTGTAACAGTTCGCAGCACTCCGAGTGAAAGTGGAACAAGTTTGTTCATCCTTCATGAGGGACGTAAGGTCAGTATCAAAGATAACTCAATGAAAGAATGGAAAGAAATTCGCTTGGAAGACGGCAAAGTAGGATGGGTACCGGCTTCCGCTATTGAAGTGATATAAAATTCGTAAACAGAATTTAGGAATTTAGGAAAAAAGATAAGCAAATAATTTGTTTTATCTTTTTTTTTGC
>UMFO01025677.1_pt1 | contig 12319 bp, 7 predicted proteins | sample 1965051 | NCBI WGS metagenome assembly UMFO01 (sample SAMEA4836050, study PRJEB28245) | human gut metagenome | biome: gut microbiome; material: fecal sample | place: Denmark | collected 2008
GCTTCCGAACTTCGCACGGCAGGCGTTGACTTTACTTTTGCCCCGGTGCTCGACCTCGATTGGGGGCAGAGCGAAATCATTGGGGAGCGTTCGTTTGCGCTCGATCCCCGTGTTGTGACGCGTCTGGCTCGAGCGCTCAGCCATGGCATGCTCATGGCGGGCATGGCCAATTGTGGCAAGCATTTCCCGGGTCACGGCTACGCGGCTGCCGACAGCCACGTGGCGCTGCCGATTGACGACCGAGAGGTTTCGCGTATTGAACACGCCGATGTGAAACCCTATACCTGGATGGGCATCGGGCTAGCTTCCGTCATGACGGCGCACGTGGTGTATCCGGCTTACGACGAAGTTCCCGCAACCTTCTCTAAACGCATTCTCAAGGGATTGCTGCGCGATACACTGCACTTTCCGGGCTTTGTTTTTTCGGACGATTTGTCGATGAAGGGCGCAGGGGGCGGTACACTCACAGAAAGAGCCCGGAAGGCGCTTGAAGCCGGGTGCGATGCCGTTATCTGTTGCAATGCGCCGGAGGAAGTCGATCAGATGCTGCAGGAGCTGGCTTTCGAGCCGGACGCCGGTTGGCGTGAGCGCGCGGCTGCTGTCGACCCAAAGCCCTTCCCGCCGAATCACGAAGAGCTTTTAGCTTCCAATGTTTACAAGATTTCTCGCTCGTTGATGACGCTGTGAACGAGAACCGAAGTCAGGACAAATTGCAGTGATTATTGATTCGCTTCTCGATACCGACCTCTATAAGTTCACGATGATGCAGTGCGTGCTGCATCAGTTTCCGGACGCCAACGTGAAGTATCGCTTTCGTTGCCGTACCGAAGGTGTGGATTTGAGTCCTTATGTCGATGAGATTCGAGAGGAAATCGAGCACCTGTGTGCGCTGACGATGAAGGAGGACGAGCTCGATTATCTCGGCAGTCTTCGCTTCATCAAGAGCGACTTTGTGGATTTCCTCAGTCTCTTTCATCTCAAGTCGAAGTACGTCACCGTCACGCCCAGTTCCGAAATGCCCTGCGGCATCGACATCGTGATCGAAGGACCATGGCTGCACACGATTCTTTTTGAGATTCCGATTCTTGCGATCGTCAACGAGGTCTACTTCCGTCATACCGTTCCCGAACCCGATGAGGAAGAGGGCATGGCGAGACTGCACCAAAAAATCCGCTGGATCAAGAACGAACCCGACAACGGCAATCTCAAGATCAGCGACTTCGGCACGCGCCGCCGCTTCTCCCGGGATTGGCAGCGCAAAGTCATCAAGGTGCTTTGCGAAGAACTCGGTCCGACGTTCTTCGCGGGCACGAGCAATGTCATGTATGCCAAGGAGTTCGGCATCATTCCCATTGGAACGATGGCGCACGAATATCTGCAGGCCTGCCAGGCGCTCGGTCCGCGTTTGCGCGACAGCCAGACCTATGGCTTTGAAATGTGGGCGAAAGAATATCGCGGCGACTTGGGGATTGCTCTTTCCGACGTGTACGGTACGGAGCCATTCCTGCGTGACTTCGATATGTTCTTTTGCAAGCTCTTTGACGGTGCACGGCATGATTCGGGCGATCCGGAGAGCTGGGGCGAGCGCATGATTCTTCACTATGCGGCCAACAAATGCGACCCGAGAAGCAAGACGCTGATCTTTTCGGATGCGCTCACAGTGCCCAAGGTGATTGCGCTTTACCGTCGCTTCAATCACCGCATCCGCGTCGGCTTTGGCATCGGAACGAATCTAATGAATGATCTGGGCCCGACGCCGCTTAATATCGTCGTGAAGATGGTACGAGCCAACGGCCAGCCGGTAGCCAAGATTTCCGACACGCCCGGCAAGGGGATGTGCGAGGACGAAACCTATCTTGCATACCTGCGGCAGGTGTTTGGGCTGGATCCTGGCGCCCCCGTCGGTTCTTCCAAACCCTGATGTTTCGTTTGCGTTACGGCGCCATTTGCGACGATGGATCGGTCGATTGCTTCCTGCGGTCGGCCGATTTGACGTTTTTGAGACGTGCAGACACCGGTTTGCAAGGTGCGTGGATAATGTTCTGACTCTGAGATTCGATGGCAATTTTTGTAAACAGATTCCGAACTTTTGGCTAAAATCAACAAGACTTGTGTTTGAATGTGTGTTTTACATTTTCAGACACGCCTTCAAAATGATCAGTGCACGGAGAAACAAAGACAATGCATGCACTTAAAATACTTTTGGCAACCGCAGCAGTGCTTCTGCCGTCTCTAGCTTCGGCAGCAAGTCTCAACGGTGCGGAACTCGCCATTACTTGGGCAATTCCGTTTGCGGGCATTCTTTTGTCCATTGCCCTTGTGCCGCTTATCGCTCCCAACCTGTGGCACCACCACTACGGCAAGATCGCCGTCGCTTGGGGGTTGAGCTGCGTGATCCCGATTTTCATGGCCTTCCCGACAGAGGTGGCTGTCGGCTCGGTTGCGCACGCCATGATCGGCGACTACGTGCCCTTCATTCTGTTCGTCGGGGCTCTCTTTATCGTGGCCGGCGGCATTCACATCCGCAGCAGCTTCGTCGGTCGTCCGATCGTCAATGCCGGCATCCTCTTTGTGGGCGCCTTCGTCGCTAACCTTATGGGTACGACCGGTGCTGCCATGTTGCTGATTCGTCCGCTGTTGGCTGCCAACGAAGGCCGTCGCTACAAGATGCACACCTTCGTGTTCTTCATCTTCATCGTAGCCAACATCGGCGGCTGTCTGACGCCCCTGGGCGATCCGCCTTTGTTCCTGGGCTTCCTGCGCGGCGTGACGTTCTTCTGGACGGCGCAGCATCTGATCCTGCCGCTTTTGGTGACGCTCGCGATTCTGCTTACGATTTATCTCGCCATTGACACCTACCTCTTTAAGAAGGAGGTGGCTGAAGGCTCGTTTAATCCCAATGCGGTCGAACCGAAGCCCTTTGGCATCGACGGCGGCATCAATCTGCTCTATCTGGCCATTATCATCGGCGCCGTGCTGATGAGCGGCATCTGGAAGTCCGACATTGAAATCAATGTTCTGGGCGTGCACTTGACCGGACAGGGTCTGCTGCGCGATGCGATCTTCATTGCCGTTGCCATCTTGTCCGTGCTGACCACCTCCAAGAGTGCCCGCGAAGCCAACCAGTTCTCCTGGGAACCGATTAAGGAAGTTGCCAAGCTCTTTTTCGGCATCTTCTTGTGCATTGTGCCGGTGCTCGAAATGTTGCGTGCCGGTCACGAAGGTGCATTCGCTCCGCTCGTCTCTCTCGTGACGGACGAAAACGGTGAATTCAACAACGTGATGTTCTTCTGGCTCACCGGTTCGCTGTCGGCCTTCCTCGACAATGCGCCGACCTATCTGGCCTTCTTCAACCTCGCGGGCGGTGATCCCATTGAAATGATGACCACGCACTCGCACACGCTGATGGCCGTTTCCATGGGTGCTGTGTTCATGGGCGCGGTGACCTACATCGGCAATGCTCCCAATCTGATGAGCGTGAGCATCGTGCGCGAACGCGGCGTCAAGATGCCTTCCTTCTTTGGCTACATGCTCTGGTCGGTCGGCATTTTGTTCCCGACGTTCTTCATTGTCGACATCATTTTCCTGTAATCGGAAATAGGCCTGTTCGAAGCGTCGGGCAGGCAGCGACAAAACGGAAAAAGCGGCTTCCTGAGAGGGCGGCCGCTTTTTTTTCTTTGTGCATCAGTACCACTTTTGAGGTACGCGTCTTAAATTTCGCTATAGACAATAGAATGCCGTCCTTTTGAAAACCTATAACCAATCAAAAGGGACAGTGTTCATGAACCGCTCGAACCTCAATGTATTGACAGCGATTCTTCTTGCCTCAGGAGCAATTTCTCCGGCTGCGCTCGGCAGCCAAGTCACCAATCTCGATTCAATCGATGTTTCGCCAGTATATGTTGTTGCGGATAACTCTGGTTTCAAACAAGGAAAAGAACTCATTAAGGATGGTGTGCTGAAGGTCGCGAGTGACAAATATGGAGTGGTAGGCCTGATAGCTCTGAACAACGGCTTCGAGGATGTTTACCTTCGAGCCGATAATGTTGTTCTAGACGTAGACATTGATTTGAGCCAGTCTGAGGACGCCGTAGGTGTTCTTCTTGAAGATGGCGTATCTCTCTATTTTGATAAGAATGCTTTCATCAAGGCCGATACGGCGATTCGCGGTAGCGGTATCGTTGTTTTGAGTTATGGGAATCCAGCTGCGTATGACATTGTCGGTGGTTTGGACATGAAGGAAGGGAGCATCGTCAGCGAAATAGACAACGCGTTTCACTACGTCGGCATCGGTGATCTGGGAACGTTTGATGCACAAGCCGGACATTTGGTCATCGGTGAAACGAGCGGCAAAGAGGGCGGTGAAACGTTTCTTCGTATCGGTACGCTGCAGTTGGGTGCCGGAGCAAGCGTGACGGTCGCCGGCGACAAATCCGATGATTCGAGTTTGAACCCCATCAACCGCGTGATGATTGTTCGGCACATTGAGGCGGTCGACAGATCGCCTCAGGCGCCGGAGACGGACAGCGATCAGAGGACTGTCAATGTAACAGGGGAAGGAACGCTAATTCTTGGTTCGAGTCTTGCGGACGGTGAGAACATCGAAGAGTTGCAAAGGACCGTTGGCCATGTGCTCAACTCAAGCAAAGTCATCACCGGTTCGCTTTCGCGAGCGACGTTGATCACGAGTTCCAATCCCGGGATTGTCGATGGAATTTCCGTGGTGATCGGTAAAGATGTAAGTCAGGACAAGGCAGCCGAAGAAGGCATCCACATCGGTAACGACGGCCGTTGGATCGTGGATTTCACAAGTGAAGAGACCAAAAGCTTCGCGAGCGATCCCGTGAGCCTGGGCGTTCTCACGGGAATGGATCAGAGCCGCATCACTGCCGAGAATGATGCAGAGCTGATTCTTTACAACTGGAGCGGACAGGCATTTGACATCGGCGACTTTGATCCGAGCAATGTTCACGCTTTCGGCGGCGCTCGCATCCAGATCAAAGACAACATCGCCACGCGTCTGTGGTGCAAGGATTTCGAAGGCCTGCAGGGCTCAGCTCTGGTGGGGCACGTGGAAGGTCTGGCCGACCGCGATAAAGAGGAAGGCATTCTGATGCAGCGCCCGGGCTACAGCTTTATTTTCGATACGCTGCCGGAAGAAAACGTGGGGCGTGACGCCTACTCCAACGTGGTTGACGGTGCAATCTTTTTGCCGGTGACGTCGGGCATTGCCACGGCGGCCGAACGCGCGGTTCACGATGCGGTCACAACGGTAATGACGCACGATCTGTCGCTTTTTGAAGGCAAGGGCCATTGGTGGGCACACGGCCAGTCCGGTCGCATTAAGGCCGGTGAAATCTTTTCCGGCGGAAGCGGCGACTTTGGGTTCGAAGCGGATGTGACGGCCGGAGCATTGGGTTACGACTTTGCCATGTTCGGCAATTGGATTACGACGGTGGCCGTGTCTTTTGCCGGGATCGACACCGACAGCAAAGGCGTGATCGAACGCACGTCGGGTGACATGTCCGTGGCAACGGTGTCTTTGGCGGCAGCAAGACATTTCGATGACTTCACTTTGCGTTTGGGGCTGGCGTACTCCCGTGCTGCGGGCGACGCCGAACAGCGTTCCGTCGGCCATCGTCTGGACACGGATGTGGACATCGACTATTTGACAGCGGTGGCGCGCGTTACGGCAAGATCGCTTACTGAAAAGATGTTGTTTGAACCGTTTGCCCAGCTGTCCGTGACGACGGCCAAGATGCACGACGGTTCGATTTTTGACAGCGACAGAGACGGCGCAGTGGCCGGTGAAGGATTCAAGACCACTGCGGACAACCGTGTCTGGGGAACCCTGGAAGTGGGAGCCGATGCGGGTTGGCGGTTTGACGTTGCCGACCTTGTGAGCGTGAAACCGCAGTTTGGTGTTTCCATGCGTACTTCTGTAGGTCATACCGATTGGGAAATCGAAAGCCGTTTGTTTGACGGAAGCGGTTCGTCGGTGGCCTCCTACGACAGTGCGCAGCGCTTTGCCGTGCGACTGCAGGCGGGGATCGAGCTTGCGAGCAGCGGATATTCGGACTCCAAATCGTACTTCTGGAGCCGAAATCATGAAGGCAAAACGGAGCCTTACGCCTGGACTCTGCTGTTGGCAGGCAATTATGAACGTGCTTCGGATCGGGAGCAGTCCGGCTCGCTTTCGCTTCAGTACCGGCAGCTTTTCTAAAGGCTGAAGGAAGGCTTGCGCAGGCGGGAGCGCATGAGCGAGTTCTGCCTGCGCGGTCGGCCCATGCTTGCATTTGCCAAAGTGCGTCAGCCTGTGTTTGCCTGTTTCGATTGATTGCAGCATCCTTGACGGAATTAATGGGGCGGTAGAATGTAACGCCTTGGCGGATATTATTTTTTTGTCCGCACTTAGTTCGGAAAGACAGTTGCATGCCACCGCAGGCCGTGAGCATGCAAAACGAAAAGAAGAGAGAAACATGCAGCACAAAGAAGACATCGAGGTCAAGACCCCCGAGGCAGACGGGGAAGCGGCTCCGGTGGACTGGAAGTTGGCCCGCAGCTTGGTCGAACCGCTTTATCTGGATCAAAAGCTTTACACCGGAGAACCCCGACTGGCCCATGCCGATGGCATGGCTGAAATTCTGAAAGGCGTCCGTAACGACGACGAATTGATCGTTGCGGCCTACCTCTTTTCCGTCACGGACTGCATCCATGATGCGGATCGTTGGATCGAGAAGACGTTCGGCAAGAACGTTTTGCAGCTTGTGCGAGATCTCGAGCAGCTGATGCATGTCAGTCAGCGCGCTCGTTCCGACAACCGCGAGAGCGGTGCTGTCTATCAATCTGAAGCACTTCGTCGCATGCTTTTGGCCATGTGCCACGATTTGCGCGTGGTGGTTTTGCGTCTGGCAAGCCGTCTGCAGACGCTGCGCTGGTTTGCGCAGTCGCGTGCACCGGGGGCAGACGAATACGGTCGTGAAACGCTGGCCTTGTATTCGCCTCTGGCCAATCGTTTGGGTATCTGGCAGATGAAGTGGGAGCTTGAGGATCTCTCTTTGCGCTTCACGGAGCCTGAAACCTACAACGAGATTTCCAAAGAGCTCGATGAAACACGCGAGCAGCGCTTAGCCTTTATGCGCGGTTGCGTCGAGCGCATCCAGATGCTGCTGAAGGCCAACGGTATCGAAGCCGAAGTAAGCGGTCGCCCGAAGCACATCTATTCCATCTACAAAAAGATGGTCCGCAAGCATCTGCGCTTTGATCAGCTCTTTGACATTCGTGCGGTGCGCATCATTGTTGATACGGTGGAGCACTGCTACGAAGTGCTGTCGTTGGTGCACGAAAACTTCACCGTGCTTTCCAAGGAGTACGACGACTACATCGCCAATCCCAAGCCCAACGGGTACCAGTCGCTTCATACCGTGGTGACCGATCCCAACGGACGTCCCGTGGAAATTCAGATCCGCACTCGTGCGATGCACGAATTTGCAGAACTTGGCGTGGCCGCGCACTGGCGCTACAAGGAAACCGGCAATTCCAACAAGGACAAGGGCGCTGAAGCTGAAGAGCAGCGCGTGGCCTGGGTGCGTCAGCTGCTCGATTGGAAGAGCGATGTGGCGCCTCCCGCCGAACCCGGCCTTGAGGACGATCACGTTTATGCGCTCACGCCTCAGGGGCGAGTGGTGGAACTCCAAAAGGGGGCGACGCCGATCGACTTTGCCTATCAAGTGCATACCGAGCTTGGTCATCGTTGCCGCGGTGCGCGCATTGACGGCCAGATGGTGCCGCTCAATACGCAGATTAAGACCGGTCAAACCGTTGAAATCGTGGCGGCAAAGACGGGCGGACCTTCGCGCGATTGGCTCAATCCTGAGCTTGGCTTTGCCGTGAGCGCGCGCACCCGCACCAAGGTGCGTCAGTGGTTCAACGCGCAAAAGCTTGCGGAACAGACGCAGGCTGGTCGCGAACGACTCGACAAGGAACTTGCTCGTTTGGGTAAGACGGCCGTCAAGCTCGAAGAACTCGCCAAGCGCCTGGGCTACGACTCGGTTGACGATTTGTGCGTGGCGTTTGCCAAGGAAGAGTTCAGCCTCAAGGCGCTCGAACAGGCCGTGCAGCCACAAATTGAAGAACCCGAGCCTCAACCCGAAGTGCTCGTGAGAAGCTCTCAAGCGCAAAAGAGCCACAAGTCCAATGTGCTTGTTGTCGGCATCGACAGTTTGATGACACAGCTTGCAAAGTGCTGCCATCCGGCTCCGCCCGACGAAATCATCGGCTTTATTACGCGCGGTCGAGGCGTTACGATTCATCGCATTGACTGCCCTAACGTCAAGAACCTTGTAGCCAACGATCAGGAACGCATGATTGAAGTGGGCTGGGGCAACCAGGCCGAAGCGGTCTACCCGGTCGATATCTACATCGTGGCGCGAGACCGTCAAGGGTTGCTCAAAGATGTGAGCGAAGTGTTTATGCGGGAAAAGCAGAACATCACGGGTCTGAACACGGTCAATGTGAAGGGGGACGCGCATATGCGCATCTCGATCGAGATTCGCTCGTCGGAAGATCTTCGCCGTTCGCTCTCGCAATTGCGTGAACTCAAAGGCGTGATGAGCGTACGCCGCGCCTGATGTTTCCGAGAGCCGTCGGGATTCGTCTTGGCGGCTTTTTTTTCACTACGAAGCAGCGAAAAAGAGAAACGAGCGTCAACTGTTGAAGATGCCGATTTTTCGCATTTTCAGAAAATTTGTCTGAAAAATTGTTTTACAGTAAAATCAATAACTTATGCGTAAACACGTAAAAAAGTTGAGAAAAATTCGAAAAAAGACTTGCATTCCTGAAAAAGCACGGGTATAGTTCGCATCTCTCAGGCACATAGCTCAGTTGGTTAGAGCATCACCTTGACATGGTGGGGGTCGTTGGTTCGAGTCCAATTGTGCCTACCAGAATTTTTTGGAGACACCTAGCAAATGTGCGCGTCTAAGTTCGTACGAACGACGAAGACCTGCAAACAGTAAGTCTGCGGGCGCGCGAGGGTGTTGAATAGGAAAAGAGTGCGGCTCACAGAGTCAGCACTCTTTTTTTTATTTCGGCCGCGCGTGAAGCCATTTGCGCAACGCTAAAAACGAAAGGGAATAGAAATGCTTTCCATCACTTTGCCCGACGGTTCTGTTCGTCAATACGAAGGGCCGCTCTCTGTGGGCGACATTGCAGCATCCATCGGTGCCGGCCTTGCCAAGGCGGCTCTCGCCGGCAAGGTTGACGACAAGCTCGTCGATCTGTCTCACGTCGTTGAAACGGATGCCAAGGTTGCCATCATTACGGCAAAGGACCCCGAAGCGCTCGAGTTGATCCGCCACTCGACTTCGCACCTGATGGCTCAGGCCGTTAAAGAGCTGTATCCGACGGCCGAGGTGACGATCGGACCGGCCATCGAAAACGGCTTTTACTACGACTTCAAGTTCGAACGCGCTTTTACGCCCGAAGATCTCGAAAAGATCGAAGCGCGCATGAAGGAACTCGTGAAGAAGGACATCCCGCTTGAGCGCTACACGCTGCCGCGCGACGAAGCCATTGATTACTTTAAGAGCATCGGCGAACACTACAAGGCTGAAATCATCAGCGAAATTCCCGCGGGCGAAATCATTTCGCTCTATCGCCAGGGTGACTTCACGGACTTGTGCCGCGGTCCTCACGTGCCGAGCACGGGCAAGCTCAAGGTCTTCAAGCTCATGAAGGTGGCCGGTGCCTACTGGCGCGGCGACAGCAAGAACGAAATGCTGCAACGCATCTACGGCACGGCCTGGGCAAAGAAGGAGGATCAGGAAGCCTATCTCACGATGCTTGCCGAAGCTGAAAAGCGCGACCATCGCCGTTTGGGCAAGGAGCTCGATCTCTTCCATCTGCAGGAAGAAGCTCCGGGCCTCATCTTTTGGCATGCCAAGGGCTGGACGCTGTGGCAGGTCGTCGAACAGTTCATGCGCCGCATCTATCGCGAAAATGGCTACCAGGAAGTGAAGGCGCCGCAGCTGCTCGATCGTTCACTCTGGGAACGTTCAGGTCACTGGGCCAAGTATCGCAGCAACATGTTCACGACCGAATCGGAAAACCGCTACTACGCGTTGAAGCCGATGAACTGCCCGGGGCACATCCAGCTCTTTAACGCCGGTTTGCGCAGCTACCGCGATCTGCCGCTTCGCTACGGCGAATTCGGTCAGTGCCATCGCAATGAACCTTCGGGCGCTTTGCACGGTCTGATGCGCGTGCGCGGCTTTACCCAAGACGACGGTCACATTTTCTGCACGGAAGATCAGATCCTGAAGGAATGCATGGACTTCACTCGCATCGTGCGAGACGTCTATCACACCTTCGGCTTTGAGGACATTCTCTATAAGGTGGCGACCCGTCCGGAAATGCGTATCGGCGAAGATGCCGTTTGGGACAAGGCCGAAGCCGCTCTGATCGAGTCGCTCGACGCCTGCGGTCTGCCTTATGAAATCCTGCCGGGCGAAGGCGCCTTCTACGGCCCGAAGATCGAGTACCACCTCAAGGATTGTCTTGGCCGTACGTGGCAGTGCGGTACGATCCAGGTGGACTTCCAAATGCCGGGCCGCCTCGGAGCCGAATACGTTGCCGAAGACAACTCGCGTAAAGTGCCGGTGATGCTGCACCGCGCCATTCTCGGCTCGCTCGAACGCTGGATCGGCATGTTGATCGAACACTACGCCGGCGCAATGCCTGTGTGGCTCTCGCCGGTGCAGGTCGCCGTGGCCTCCATTACCGATGCACAGTCCGAATTTGCGGCCGATGTTGCACGAAAGATGCGCGAAGCCGGAATTCGTGTCATTGAAGATTTGCGCAGTCAAAAGATCAACTATAAAATCCGCGAACTGACTTTGCAGAAACTGCCCTACATCGCCGTTGTCGGCGACAAGGAAGCGCAGTCCGGCACGGTCAGCGTGCGTGCGCGCGGAGGCAAAAACCTCGGCGTCATGCCTATCGAGGAATTTATTGCCCGTGTGGTGAGCGAAGATCAGTCACGCAAGAACACGGACGATTGATCGACAATTGATCAGAACGCGCCTTAGCGAAGGCGCGTCGGTAAAAAAACTATTTTGGGAGACGTGCCATAGCACAAGATCGCAATCACCGAATCAATCGTGAGATTCGGGTACCTGAGGTTCGACTGACGGGCGTTGACGGCGCTCAGATCGGTATTGTTTCGACTGCCGAAGCGCTTCGGATGGCTGAAGACTACGACGTGGATCTCGTTGAGGTCGCGCCGAACGCCCAGCCGCCGGTTTGCCGCCTGATGGATTACGGCAAGTTCCGCTATCAGGAGCAGAAGAAAGCTCAGGAAATGAAGGCTCGTCAGAAGGTGATTCAGGTTAAGGAAGTTAAGTTCCGCCCCGCCACTGACGAAAATGATTACCAGACCAAGCTGCGCGCTCTGCGTCGCTTCTTGGCCGATGGCGACAAGGCCAAGGTCACGCTGCGTTATCGCGGCCGTGAAATGGCCCACCAGGACTTGGGGGCTCAGATCATGCATCGCATCCGCGACGAGCTCGCTGAAGAGGCCCAGATCGAACTGCAGCCTAAGCTTGAAGGGCGCCAAATGATTATGGTGCTTGCTCCCAAGCGCAAAAAATAAAAATGCGTGTATAATCACACGCTCTTAACGCCCTGAAGTGCAAGAAAATTGCACTTCAGGCTTTTTAAAAGTCGGGGCGGGCAAAAGAAGTCGGGAACGAAGTTTTCCGCGCCTGGAGTTCCGACAAATCATAAGGAAATACGGCAAATGCCGAAGATGAAAACTAAGAAGGCTGCGAGCAAGCGCTTCAAGGTCCGCGCTGGCGGTTCCATCAAGCGTGCCCACGCCACCAAGCGTCATATCCTGACCCATCGTTCGACGAAGAACAAGCGTCACCTCCGCGGTATGGTCACCATCCACGAGTCTGACAGCAAGTCGATTCACCGCATGATGCCTTACGCTTAATAAGAGGAGAGGATAGAGATGCCCCGAGTAAAACGTGGCGTGACGGCTCGTGCCCGTCACAAGAAGAAGATTCTTGCCCTCGCTAAGGGCTTCCGTCTGCGTCGCAACAACGTTTTCCGCGTTGCTAAGCAGGCTGTTATGCGCGCTGGTCAGTACGCTTATCGTGACCGCCGCGACAAGAAGCACGTGTTCCGCCGTCTGTGGATTGCCCGTATCAACGCTGCAACCCGTTCCAACGGTATGACCTACAGCCGCTTCATGAACGGTCTCAAGAAGGCTGGCGTGATGCTCGACCGCAAGGTTCTGGCTGATATGGCTGGGTTT
>UMFO01034793.1_pt1 | contig 12297 bp, 9 predicted proteins | sample 1965051 | NCBI WGS metagenome assembly UMFO01 (sample SAMEA4836050, study PRJEB28245) | human gut metagenome | biome: gut microbiome; material: fecal sample | place: Denmark | collected 2008
CCGCAAGCGACCGGCTGTTGGTTACGATGAATTTTATCTGTTCGCGTTTCAGACGGCTGTACTCCCTGCCGTACTCCTTGATGTACTCTGTCCGGCGTGCGGCGTTGCGGTCGGTCGTGGAGATGAGCCGGGAGAGCGAATCGAGCCTTCCGGCCCCGGCATTCATCATGTCATTGAGCTCCTTGACGAGGATGGATTCGCGCGACCCTCGTATGATGTAGTCGCCCGGGTTGCCGTACATCGACGAGATGGTGACCTTCTCGCCCGGCGATACGAACAGGGGTATTCTGTCTTCGCCTATCCGGAGATTGTAGAATGTCGTTCCGCTCGGAGGCAGTTCGATGTTGAACCGGAAGTTGCCCCTGCGGTTCGTGGCCGTCGAATCCACCGATACGGCGCCTGTGGCCGTTATCTGTTCGAGCACCACCATGCACCGCTCGGGGCCGGCGATGCGCCCGGACACTTTCGCCCTGTTGCTGTCGCAGGAGACGGCGAGCGCTGCTGCGGCGCATACCGCCAGGGCGGGTACAAGAAGAGAGTGTTTCATACGTGTCGGTTTGGGGTACAAAGATAACCCGATTGATAGGAAAACGCGAAAAACGGCGCGATATTACGTGCCGGTTTCCGCAGCCGCAGCCCTATGCGTCTTATTTGGAATAGTTGTGCCGCTGGGGGCCCTTGTTGTTCTTGCCGTTCTTCTTGTTGGCGTAGAGCGGTTTCTTGCTGCGTACCGGCGCCTGCTTGTATTCGCTCTTTATCAGACTCAGGGCATCCTCGTCCACGCTGATGCGGTAGTCCGACATCCGCTTTATCTCCTTGATGATGGCCTCGTTGTTGGGGTGCTCCTGATTGTATTCGTAACTTTTGGTGCGCATGTAGCGGGCAATGTCGCCCAACACCTCCTGTACGGCCTCCTGGTCCCGTACCCCTTCGAGCGAACGGATGACCTTCTTGACATATTTGCCGTAATGTTTCAGCCCCACCTTTTCGTCGGGATAGTCCATGCGGCGCGGTACGGGTGTCAGCGTCATCGAGGTGGGAATGGGATAGGGAGAATCCACGTCGAGCTTGAAATCGGACATGATGAACATGTGGTCCCAGAGTTTGTGGGTGAACTCCGGGGTGTCCCGCAGGAGGGGGTTGAGGTTACCCATCACGTTTATCACCACCCGTGCCTTGCGGTTGCGTTCATCGCGGTCTTCGATGGCCATCAGGTTGTCCACCATCTGGTGTATGTGCCGGCCGTACTCCGGCAGCTGCAGGTTTTTCCTGTAGATGTTATAGTTTTTTTCCATAAAATGAATCATTAGTCGCTGCCGCAAGACGGCAACCGCCTGTTCACGATAATGACCGGCTCCGTTCCTCGGTAGGACATCCGTCCGGTAAAATATGTGAAATCAGGAGGTCAAAATGCTGATAGGTAGGAGAAAAATAACAGCATGTCTTTTGACAAGAAAAACTAATTACTTAACTTTGTACAAAGTTAATGCGATTTTTTGGGGAAATCAAATTTTGCTGTAACATTTTAACCTCCGACTATGGCCAATATACTGGTAATAGATCCTTCGCGCAGCATGCGCAATACTCTGAAAGAGCGTTTGGAGTATGAGGGCCATGCGGTGGAAGTCGCCGAAGACACGATTTCCGGCATGACCGTCTATGCGAACCGGCATTTCGACCTGTTGCTGTGCGGACAGCCCGATTCCCCGCTGAGAACCTCCACGCCGTGGATAAGGCTGTCGCATGACAGCAGCCCGGAAAGCGCCGTTCTGGCTATGCAGCAGGGTGCTGTCGATTTCGTCACGAAACCCATCAACATGAACCGGCTGCTGGATGCCGTGCGCAAGGGGCTGGCCAAGACGCCTGCCGCCGTGGCGGATGCGGCGGACGAGGCCGAATCCGTCCCGGAAGAGGTTGTCCCGGTACGCCGTGTGCGTGCCGCGCGGTCGCATGTCGGCAGGATAGTGGGCGAATCGGTTCCGGTCAAGCGTCTGAACACGTTGATTGACAAGGTCGCCCCGACCGATGCACGGGTACTTATCATGGGAGCCAACGGGACGGGCAAGGAGCTCGTGGCGCGTTGGCTGCACGAGAAGAGCCGCCGGCGTGACGGACCGTTCGTCGAAGTAAACTGCGCCGCCATTCCTTCCGAACTTATCGAAAGCGAACTGTTCGGCCATGAGAAAGGGGCCTTCACCTCCGCCGTCAAGCAGCGCAAGGGCAAATTCGAGCAGGCCCACAACGGAACGTTGTTCCTCGACGAGATAGGCGATATGTCCCTGCCGGCGCAGGCGAAGGTACTGCGCGTGTTGCAGGAGCGCAAGATAACGCGCGTTGGCAGCGACCGCGACATCGACGTGAATGTGCGTGTTCTGGCCGCGACCAATAAGGACATTCCCCGCGAAATATCCCGCGGCGAGTTCCGCGAAGACCTTTTCCACCGGTTGAGCGTCATCATCATCCGTGTGCCGACGCTGGCCGAGCGCATAGACGATATTCCCATCTTGGTGGACCATTTCCTGGAGACGATATGCGGCGAATACAACGTGCCTGTCAAGAAGATAGAGGCGGAAGCGCTGGCCGAACTGCAGAAATTGCCCTGGACGGGGAACATCAGGGAGCTCCGCAACGTGGTGGAGCGCCTCGTTATCCTGTGCGAGAATACGATAACGGTCGATGACGTGAAGATGTACGCCAACGGACTGCAATAGCTCCGCAGATTGCTTGTTGCAAAGAGAAATGACAGTGCAGGGCGCATACCGAAGAGTATGCGCCCTGCGCTTGTCGTGTCTGTTCGCTCTTGTCGTGTCTGTTCGCTCCCTATTTCGCGGAGCAAGGCGCCCTGCCGGGAACGAACTTCGAGCTGCGGGGATGAAAAAACCGGGGTCCCCGTTTCGGGGACCCCGGCACCAACATTAATTATCCTAAAACCGGACTATGCAACCATAGCCTTTTCGTCATTGCCTACTCTTTGCTGTTCTCGGTGGAGAGTACCGTCACGGTGCCGGTCGCCTTGATTGCGGCGAGGTCGGGTATCGTGATAACGGCTACGGCGGTAGCGTCTTTGTCGGTCTGCAGGTCGCCGCCCTTGTTCAGCCACGTCAGTACGCCGGTTGCAGGGTCAATCGTCAGCCCGCCGCCGAAGGATGCTTCGCTGTCGGCCGTGTATTCAAGCGAGTATTCGAACCTCAGGTCTGCGGCATTCAGCTTGTAGGTATCCGTACCGAGCGTCGTGAGTTCGCCGTTCTGGTATACTACCCTGTTGTCCGTATCCTTGATGATTACCAGGTCGGCGATGTCTGCCTCGTCAGCCGTAGCGGTAAGCGTCCGGAGCTCGACGGCGGCTATCGTCGCGTTGAAGGGCCTTACGAAGCGTACGGTGAAGCTCTTTTCGCACCATTCGCCGTTCTGGCAGGTTGCAACCATCTCGACTTTGTACTCCCTGTACGATTCGTTCTGTGTCAGCGGAGTGGTCAGCGAGATTACCTGGTCGGACCACTCCGTACCGGTAATTTCGGCACCTTCGTTCTCGAGCCTGTTGTCCTCGAACCGGAAGGAGAGACCGGTATGGTTGCCTGCGAGTACGTCGTAACCGTTGAGGTAGTTTTCGCAGAATTCCTTCATTTCGGCTTCGAGCTTCCATGCACCGGCTACTTCCCGGCCTTTAACCTGTACCGTCTGGTCTGCACCGGCGATGAGGTAGTCGGGGTTCAGTGCGGGCATGTGGCTCAGGTCATGTTCGATATTGTAGTCGAGCGTGATGACGATATTCGGGTCCTGTTTCCTGTTCTTCGCAGGATACGTGAGGGTGAAAGTCTTCTCGCCGAATTTCGCCTTGTTGGTAATGAGGATGTTTGCCAGCTCGGTGGAAGTATTGACATCCGCCGGATTCTTCGAGTCGATGGTTACGCCGTCGGGCATTTGCGTCGTAGGACCGTTTACCGGGTCTATGTATTTTACCTCGGCATCGTTGTACCTCGTGGAGAATTCTTCCATCGTCAGTCCGAGTACATCGAGTATTTCGGCGTTGAAGGTAGCCCAGTCGTAGTGTTCGGTATAGCCCGTGTTCGGGTCGATGTCCGCATACTCGATGGCCTCTCCGTGGTTGATGTTCCAGGTCTTCTCGAAGTCCTCCTTGTCTTCCGGAGCGACGTCGTCTTTGGTTATTTCGAGTTTGATGTAGGCGTTGGCGATTGCCTTGTCATTCACGAACGCGTATACTTCGAATATGGGGGTACGGCCTACCGCTGCGGTACCCTGTGCGAGCCACTCCTTGTCCACAGTCACGATGCCGGTCTTCTCGTCGAGCGTTACGAACTTTTGCTGGTCGGTATTGCCGTCCTCGGGCGATATGTACGAGGCGGGTTTACGGAACTCGTAGATGGGTTCGAAACGTACGGTCGCATCGGTGAGTACCTTCTCAATCTCCTTGGCATACGTTTCCACGACGGTGTGGAGGTCGATTGACGCATCGTATTTCAAATAGGCATCGGCAGCTTCGTCGAAGGCGGGAGTAGTCCAGCCGAGCGTTACGATGTCGGATTCGTCATAGTCCACCTTCTGCTGCTCGTCGTATTTCAGCTTCGTTTTGTTGATGATGACGAAATCTTTCAGTTCGGTCACCTTCACCGCTGCATAGTCGGAGACGATTTCCGTATCGTTCTCCGTATTGAGGGCCTGCAGGGCTACGATGGCTTCCTGATTCTCCTTCAGGCTTTTCAGCGCGTCGTTGGCCTTGACGGTGAAGTTCATGCCGCCCAGTTCGCCCGCTTCGCTGGAGACGATGGTGAGCAGGTCGGCGTTGTCGCCTGCAACGCGGGTTTCAACCGTGCGGTCGATGAACGACCACTCGATATCGGAAACCTTTGCGTTCTGCGGATTCAGACGGTAGGTGACCTGTGCGTCGTTGGCAGCGATGAATTCACCTGCCCGGGTGATGGTGTAGAAGTCAATCACGCCCATACCCAGTTTCGTGTCGATAACCTGCGGCACGAAAGCAATCGACTGCAGATGGGTATAGAGCGGGATGCGTACGGGTTCCTCTTCCGTAGCGCCATCCACGTTGTAAAGCGTCAGGTAACCGTTTTCGCTGTCCCATACTGCGGTTACGGTACCGAGCGGCAGCCACGTTTCGGTGAGGATGCGTTTCGTTTCGTTGCCGGTAACGCCGTCACGGGTCACCTCTACCCAAAAGCCGTTCTCCTCGCCTTCGGTGCCCGGATAATAGTAAATGGTATCGCCTTTATCACCTTTGTCACCAGGGTCACCTTTGTCACCAGGGTCGCCTTGGTCGCCCTTGTCGCCTTGGTCGCCCTTGTCACCCTTGGATGCGTAACCGGTGTCTACACCGTCTATGAACCAGTTGCCGTTGTCGCCGATGGTCACTACCGAACCGGGCTTGCCGTCCTGACCGTCGGCTCCGTTCGAGCCGTTGGTGCCGTTGGCACCATCCTTGCCGTTCGTAAGTTCGAAGGTCTTGCCGTTGCTCAGCGTTACCTTGACGCCGTTTTCGGTGGGAGTCACATCGGTGATGACAGCGCCGGCGCTGATTTGCGCTTTCAGTTCGCTGACCGATTTCTCGACAGCGGTGATACGGTCGTCCAGACTGGCGATGTCGCTGTCGTAATTCTTACAGGACACGAACATCCCTGCCGAACCGGACACCAATGCCCCGCACAGAAATAAGTTTAGAAATTTTTTGTTCATGACACAAAAGTTTAAAATTTATAAATTTTAAAAAAGAAAATGTGGCCTTGTCAGCGGTTGGCTCAATTATCCCCGTGTGTTTTCCGTTACTTTATAGGTAACGGCACATAACACAACGCAAATATAGCTGTTTTTTGCAACCGCGCAAAATAATAGTTGTTTTTTTTATTATGTGGCGATAAATCAATGTATTCAAAACAAATGCGGTACTATGGAACAGAAATCGTTATTGCAAACGCTATCATCTATCATACAGGAGCTTAAAGAGAACGGACAATGGGGTACGGCCCACGTCTACCAAAGCGCGTACAATTCGTTCGCCCTGTTCTCCTGCTGCCGGGACATCCCGTTCAAGAAATTCACCCCGGCGCTCCTGAAGGATTTCGAGATATACCTCCGCAAACGCAAATGCAGTTGGAACACCGTCTCCACCTACATGAAAGTGCTGCGGGCCACCTACAACCGGGCCGTGGACGAAGGCTACGCCAGCTATGTCCCACGGCTCTTCCGGCACGTACAAACGGGGGTCTCCTCCGAGCGGAAAAGGTCGCTGGAAGCCTCCGACATGGGAGGGCTGATGAACGGCAAGGGCGAGGAACTCTCCGCAGGAATGGAGCGCACGCTGGCCATTCTCCAGTTGATGTTCATCCTGCGCGGCATCCCGTTCGTAGACCTCGCCTACCTGCGCAAAAGCGACATCCAAGGCAATATATTAAGGTACAGGCGACGCAAGACGGGCAGACGACTCACCGTAATACTGACACCGGAGGCCCTGAAGCTCATCGACACCCTGTCGGATAAAAGGGAGGAATCGCCTTATCTGCTGCCGTTCCTCACCAGTCCGGAAGGGAGCGAGGAGGCTTACCGTGAATACCAGCGTGCGCTGCGGAGTTTCAACCGGCAGCTCGCCGCGCTCGGGGAACGGTTCGGCGGTTCGACGCCCATCAGTACCTACACGATACGGCATACATGGGCTACCATGGCCTACTACTGCGAAATACATCCCGGCATCATCTCCGAGGCGATGGGACACTCCTCCATAGCGGTCACCGAGACCTACCTCAAACCGTTCCGGGACGACCGGATTGACGAAGCCAACCGGGAAGTGATATCCTATGTAAAAAAACAGGCCCGGAAAAACTCCGGCCGATAAACGTTCGGCCCGGTTGCCGGAGCCGCCTCCCCCCGGCTGCCGGAAACCGGATACGAACAAATCCGCGACTTTTCTCAACTGCGACGGTCGGTCCGGGGAGATGCGTTTCCCCGGACAGGCTGTCTCTGTCCGTATGCAACCGTACCACGACCCCATATCCGAAACGGCCTCCGGTGAGGATACAGGGACATGTGCCGTTACCTATAAAGTAACGGCACATGCCGTTTTCGGGCGTTCCGGATGCGTTCAGGAGGCCTGAATGTGTCATATATCGGAGTGGTCGATGGTATATGCAGTACGGAAGATGTTCCGTACGGTGTCTTTCCGTATCTCTTTGCCGTCCGGTATCCGCTCCGGAACGGATGGACCGGATGCCGTATCGCCCAAATTCGGGTATTTTTGTGCATCGTTTAATCAAGTTTAAAAAAAATTACTATTTTTGTCTATTGTGACTTATGCGATATGTCATCAACTAAAGTAAATTATAATAATCTAAATCTCTGACTATGAGTAAAAAAATCTTGCTCGGAGCAATTTGTACGGTACTTTTTTGCGGTACTTCTGCAACTGTGTTCGCTCAGGACAATGCTCCCTCGGGCGCTGCGTCTTCACTGCTTAACAGCGCCGACCCCCGCGCCGCCGGTATGGGTATGGCAACTACCGCAGTGAACGACAATCCTTTCGGAATATTCGGCAATGCCGCATCCAACCTCCTCAGCGAAAAACGGATGGGCTTCGGCTATTCCTACAACCCCGTGATGCCCGATTACAATAAGGGCGTCGCTACCCATGCGGTAGGCGGTTATTTCAACCTCGACGAAAACAACGGTTTCTCCCTCGGCTTCCGTTATTTCAACGGTCCCAAGAGCAGCATCGCAGGTGACGATGCCGTTGCGGGCGATTCCTTCCGTCCCAACGATATGGCTGTCAGCATCGGTTATACGCGCAGGATTGTGGATAACTTCACCATGTCGCTGACTGCCAGGTATATCCGTTCGGATTATACGAAATTCGGCAGCGACTATTACAAGGCCGGCAATGCGTTTACCTTCGACCTGGGATTTTACTATGAAAATACCATTGAATCTTTCTACGGTTCGACCTGGGCGGTGGGCCTCAACGTCAGCAACGTAGGTACCAAACTCGATATCTCGGTGCCTTCCAATCCGATAGCGATGCCTGCCTACGCTAAGCTGGGCGGTTCTATCGACATGCCTTTCTCCGAAAACCACAAGCTGCTCGCAGCTCTCGACCTCGGCTATACTTTCATGCCTTCGACCGATGCGTCGTTTACCGCCGGTCTGGGTCTGGAGTACAACTTCCTGAAGCACGGTTTCCTCCGTGCCGGTTATCACTACGGTGACGAGAAATCCATCGGCGGCAGCTACGCTACCGTGGGGCTCGGTGCGGCAGTAGGTCCGGTGAGGGTCGATGCTTCATACTGGATTGCAGGTAAGGAGAGCCCGGTGAAGAATACCTGGGCAGTGGGCCTCAGCCTCTTCTTCTAATCGGACATAGCGGCCGCTTCGGCGGTGACGAACAGGCGGGTACCCGGTGAGGGTGCCCGTTTTTTTGTCGTCGTCCCGAACCGACGGAAGCGGAACGGGTTTCGGAGCCGTGTCGGTTTCTGTTTCCGACCTTTTGTGTTTGCGCCTTGGTTTTGCCTTTCCGAAAGGGGCTTTGTGCTGTCTTCGCTCGTCTCATTCCGGTCGGAGGTGCGGCTTGTGTCCGCACGGGCAGAGAGAGGGGAAGGCGGCCGGAAGAAAAGGACAGAGGCGGAAAGAGGGGCTTCTGCAGTCGTCTCGGCTATGCAGAAGGATGGATGGGACTGGAACGCTTCTGCTGCGATTTGTCATTGACGGCAAAAAAAGCTATTTTTGTCACGCACTGCGGATATGGCGTAATTGGTAGCCGCGCCAGACTTAGGATCTGGTGCCGAAAGGCGTGGGGGTTCGAGTCCCTTTATCCGCACAAGTCGGTTATGGCAGCGGAAGATAAATCGCAAGTCGTTGCGTTGTTATCGGTATCGGATGCGACCGGTTGGGCTGGAAGATTTTTTCGCACCGGTTTTCGATGTCTCGTCCGGGTGGGGTTAGACTTAAAGAGGCCGTACCGTTCTGAACAGATATGTTCAGAACGGTACGGCCTCTTTAAGTTATTCGGAAAGTGGGGAAGATTGCGCGGTGGTGTCGGCGAAGCCGGTTCGGAAGATGGAAAAGCGGTCATTGTCTGCGCCGCAAAACAGATGCAGGGAGACGGATTTCCGTCTCCCTGCATCTGTTTGATAGTTGGTGTCGGCGTTAGTCTCTTCGCGCGAACCCGATGTAGTAGAGGAGGGTGGCGATGGCGCTCAGGGCTGCGACGAGGTAGGTGCGTGCGGCCCATCGGAGGGCGGTTCCGGCCTGTTGGAGCGCTTCGCCGTGGAGCGTGCCGCTCGCTTCCAGCCACTGCATGGCCCGGTTGGAGGCATTGTACTCCACCGGCAGCGTAATGACCGAGAAGATTGCCGAGAGGGCTATCAGGGCGATGCCTGCCCAAAAGATGGCCGGCATGGTGTTGATGAGGATGATGCCGACAATGATGAGCAGGAAAGACCACTGCGATGCGAAGCTGATGACCGGCACGAGCGCCGAGCGCACACGCAGGGGGGCGTACCCGTAGGCATCCTGTATGGCGTGTCCCGTTTCGTGGGCGGCCACGGCCGCAGCCGCGATGCTGTTGGAGGCGTAGACGCTTTCGCTCAGGTTGATTGTCTTGTTCGTGGGATTGTAGTTGTCGGTAAGGTGTCCCCGCGTGGAGGTCACGGTGACGTCGTGGATGCCGTTGTCGCGCAGCATCTTTTCCGCCACCTCACGGCCCGTCAGCCCTCCTGTCATCGGTACCTTGGAGTATTTGGAGAATACGGACTGCAACCGTCCCTGTACGATAAGGCCGACAATCCCGATGATTATCAGCAGCCACCACTCTATTGTCATCGTTAATTCCTGTTTATTGGTTTCTGTATCAATAACGGCGCTTCGGGGAGGCTATTGCGTTGCCTCCCCGATAAATCGTTTGCCGTGCCGTTTCTTTCGGCGGAGGCTTACATCTCTTTCTTGTTGTAGTAGGAGTTGGCCTGCGATACGGGTGTCACCACGATTTCGTCGATATTGACGTGGGGCGGCTGCGTGACCGCCCAGAGGATGGTGCGGGCGATGTCCTCCCCCCGCAGCGGGCGGATGCCTTCGTATACCTTGTCGGCCTTCTCCTTGTCGCCGTGGAAGCGTATCAGCGAGAATTCCGTCTCCACTTTGCCCGGACGTATCTCCGTGACCTTGACGCCCGTGCCGAGCAGGTCGATGCGCATGCCGCGGCTGAGGGCGTGTACGGCGTGTTTCGTCGCGCAGTAGACGTTGCCCGCCTCGTACGCCTCGGTGCCGGCTATCGAACCCAGGTTGACGATATGTCCGCCGCCCTGCTGTGCCATCCGCTCCGAAACGATGCGGGCCATGTAGATGAACCCTTTGATGTTGATGTCGATTACCTCGTCCCAGTTCCGGATATCGCCCTCCTGGAACTTTACCAGATCGGTGGCGCGGCCGGCGTTATTGACGAGAATGTCGATGCGGCGGTACTCCTCGGGCATGGAATCCAGGGCGGCCAGGCCCCGCTGGTAGTCCCTGACATCGAAACTCATGACGTGTACCTTCGTGCCGTAGGCCTCTTTCAGCTCCTTTTTGAGCGCTTTCAGCCGGTCGGCTCGACGGCCCGCTATGATGAGGTCGTAATCGCCTGTCTGTGCGAACAGCTTTGCCGTCGCTTCTCCTATACCGGAGGTCGCTCCGGTTATCATCGCAACTTTTTTCATGACGGAATTGGAGTTTTCATATTTCCGGTAAAACTACGAATAAAGCGGCGGATATGCAATTTTGCCGTCCGATTTCGCTCAACCCCCGTTTTTTGGTTTAATTTTGCGGACGGAGGCGGGAGCATCGGGCATGTCCCGTGCGGATTATGTCCGGCGCCGCCCTCTTCAGAGTTATCGGACCGTACTGTCATGTCGCATATCAATACAGAGCTGTTTATCTCCCGTCGCATCTCCTCCCGGAAGGGGGGGCGGGAGAATATCATGGTGCGCATCGCCACGCTTACCGTGGCGGTAGGCATGGCCGTCATGATACTTGCACTGGCGGTCGTGACGGGATTCAAGCGGGAGGTGACGGCCAAGCTGGTCGGGTTCGGTTCCCATGTCCGGATAGTGAGCCTCCACTCGAACGCCTCGCTCGAAACCGACCCCGTGACGGTGGATACTGCGCTCATGGAATCCGTCGCCCGTCTGCCGCGCTTCGCCTCCGTGGCCCCCTATGCCGTGAAGGGGGGGATGATAAAGACGCCGGAAGCGATACAGGGCGTGGCGCTGAAAGGTATCGGTCCCGATTACGATACCGCTTTCCTGCAGGAACATCTTGTCGTCGGTTCGCTTCCTGCCGTGGGAGGGGAGGTACGGAGTAAGGAGCTGCTGGTCTCCGCCAATATTGCCCGGATGCTGGGGCTCGCCGTGGACGACCGGGTAGAGATGCTCTTCATCAGTTCCTCGCGGCCCGTCAGGCGCGACCGCTTCAAGGTGTGCGGCATCTACTCCACCGGTATGGAAGAGCTCGATAACGCCATGACCTTTACTGATATCCGGAACGTGCAGCGGCTCAACGGCTGGAACGGGGAACAGGTGACCGGTTACGAGGTCATGACCACCGATTTCAGCCGGCTTGACGAGTTCGCCGAGGCGGTCTACGGGGCCGTGTTCGATAACGCCGACCGCACTTCCGACGTGTTGAAGGTGGAGGATATCGTGAGTCTCAATCCCAATACTTTCGACTGGCTTCGCGCCCACAACGTCAATGCCGCGGTCATCATCGTCATCATGCTGCTCGTGGCCTTTCTGAACATGGTATCGGCGATGCTGATAATCCTCCTCGAAAAGACCTCCATGATAGGCGTGCTGAAAGCGCTGGGCATGCGGAACCGGGCTGTGCAGAAGGTCTTCATGCTGCGCTCGCTGGCCATCGTGTTCCGCGGGATGCTGTGGGGAAATGTCGTCGGGATAGGGCTGGCGCTGCTGCAGAAATATACCGGGCTGATACGGCTCGACAGTACGGGGTACATGCTTTCCCGTGTCCCGGTACATTTCGGATGGGAGTGGTGGTTTGCCCTGAATGTCGGGGTGCCCCTCGTGATGCTTGTCCTGATGGTCATTCCGGCACGGGCCGTTTCGGCGGTCAGACCGGAGCGGACCATGCGTTATCAGTGATGTGATGGAAGAGAACAGCAAAAAAACGCGGGTGCGCGAGATGTTCGACAGCATCGCCCCCAGATATGACCTGCTGAACCACCTGCTTTCGTTCGGGGTGGACAGACTGTGGCGGCGGCGTATGGTCGGCGTCGTGGCGGCCGGTACGCCG
>UMFO01025762.1_pt1 | contig 12211 bp, 5 predicted proteins | sample 1965051 | NCBI WGS metagenome assembly UMFO01 (sample SAMEA4836050, study PRJEB28245) | human gut metagenome | biome: gut microbiome; material: fecal sample | place: Denmark | collected 2008
TTCCGCCACTCCCGCTTCTTTTATCGTCTGAAGGAAATCTTTCAGCTTGGCTATCGCATCTTCCAGAATCGCCCGGCTTGTTTCAGGATACATTCCTTCCCGAAGCCCGAACTGGGATTCAGCCTGCAGGTCGGTCAACACTTTTATCTTCTTGCCTATCTGTTCACGATACTCATATACCTTCACTCCTTCTCCGTCATCATCCGAACATGAGTAGCAGATACCCATAGCGAAAGCCGAAAGAAAGGCTATAACCAGTAACCGGATACTATATCTATTTGTCATATCTCATTTGTTTTAGATTCATTTATAATTCCTTTAATAAATACCGCCTTCTTCTATGTACTTCCTGATAGAAGCGGCCAAATCCATCGGGAGCATAAATTCATACGTATCCGGACAATCCTGTTCAACCCGTTCGAGTTCCTTTATCAGTCTCTCGTACACTACCACTTTATTTCCTTCAAATCCGTAATAGTTGGTCAACAGATAGACATGCCGGAATAAAGGACGCCGCGGGCTGGGAGATACAGACATCAGATCACGGTATACGTCTCCATTATTGCGGCACATAGTCCCCTGATCAATACGCACCACGCCATCTACCAATTTGTAAGATGAGCCTGTGGTATGTGTCCGGTTAGATCCGTCCATAATCGCATCGACAGCCTTGCTCTTCATGTATTGTTCGAAATACATCTGCTCGTCTGTATTCCAGAGATGCGCCGTGTGGAAACCGGCAGTGGATAACCACTTCTTGTTCATTTCCAACCATTCCGCATATTTACCGCTCTGCGCATAATAATCACCATAGATAAACTGGAAACCGGAAGGCCCTGCCGTCAATTCATCGTTCGGAGTCATATTCTTATAGTAAAATTCAAGTAGCTTCGGATTCAATTCCTGTAAGCCTGCCGCCAAAGTCACTCCTACGGGAACTTCGCCTCTGCGCTTTCCTTCCTTGAATATCTGATAAAGAGAATTTGCATCGAACTGAATATTGTCTCCGTCACTCAGACTGATAGCGACATATATCTTACCCGGCTTCACTTCTCCGGCTATCCCTTTACGCTGCTGGAAGGCTTTGCTCGGGAAACTGCACCAATAACTGCCATTCGCATAATAGTCACTCACTACAAATCCTGCATTATGGATGTTGGTAATCTTGTTCAGTTCGTCGCCATTGGCATTCATTCCATAACCAAATACCGAAGAACCCACCGGATAAGATCCGCTATTGAAGATATTATCCATGATCTGTTTGTCATCTCCATTAGAGTCGTCCAACCAGAAGACAAAGCCTTTAGAAGCAGCTACGTAATCGTACATTCTCCACGGATTATCTTTATAATCACTCCGCAATCCACCGGAGAAAGTTAGCTTCGGATGGCATTTGTCGGCATAGTGCGCTATCGCCCAGCCATAAGCTTCTGCCTTTGATGACCATTGGTTACGTATATCCCTAACTTCCAGATTTCCTATTCCCAGCTCATCCTCTATAAACTTTCTCATGGATTCCGTAACCGGAATGCCTTTCTCCTGTGACGAAATCATCTGTGCCATACTCCATGACCAAGGCTGATTCTCATCCCAGACTACCAGGCAGTTGAAGCGGTCTTTATACATATTATATAATGCCGCAAAGCCTCTGTTGCGGGAAGTATTCGCCAAAGGCTGCATCTCATACTGCACTTCGGCATCATCCAGCTGCGTCAAATCCTGCTGTAACCAGATCAGATAAGTCAGTGCCTGTTCCTGGTTAATCACTCCCTGCATGACAGCAGTGGTCAGCTTCGATATATTTTCGTCATCACGAATATCGAATACATTCACTTTCGCCACCGGCTGATTCTTAAAGAACATACCACTTTGAGGAGTCGCATCACTATGATAATCCATCAAAGGATGCAGCTTTTGCGCCCAGTTCTTCACCAGACGGGCAGTCACTCCGGCAGACACCTCTCCGGTCGTTCTGACAACTTTCATTTCATATCGGTAAGACAACAGGCTATTGTCCGTAATCGCAAATTCCGCGCTCTGCACTCCTTTGGCAACCGTCTGTTGCTCATTAGTCTGCAAATCCTTTACCTGCACCTCCTTGATATCCGTAATATAAGGATCAATCCAGGTGACCACTGCTTTTCCATTGATCTCCTCCACACGGGGAGTACGGACTTCATTTCCTCTTTCGGCCGTTGTTCCAAATTCATCGTCATCCTCGCTGCAACCGAACATTGAAAAGGAAAAGATAAATAAAAACGACCATAGACTGGTGAGTACAATCATCTTTTTCATTGTGTTATATTTTAGATTTTAATATTATTATTCTGACTTTATTCCGGCAAACTCTCTGAAGAGGGCGGCACGGCATCCGAAGCTATCCCCCACTTCTTATTGGGCTTATCTCCCATCTGCAAAACCAGACGTCCGCCGTTTTGAATATCCGCATGGCTGAACCACGGCTTATTCCACGGCGTTCCATTCAAGGTAGCCGACTGGATGTACTTATGGTCCGGCGCATAATTCTCCGCTATGATCTCAAAATAATGTCCGTCACCTACCTCCATCTTTGCGGATTGGAATACCGGACTGCCGATATTATAAGTTGGAGAACCGGGAGTTACCGGATAAAAGCCCATCATGGAGAATACCACAAATGCAGTCATTCCCCCTCCGTCTTCATCACCGGGAACGCCCATCAAGTCATTACGGAACCACTGGTTCAGCAAAACGCGAATCCTTTTTTGTGTCATCCACGGCTGACCGGCATAGTTATACAAATAAGGAATATGCAGACAAGGTTCATTTGCCATAGAGAACTGGCCGACATTACCGGTATGGTCCGGCAACTGATGATAGAAATCAAACTTGCTCCGCCCCAACGGTTCATTGAATGTCTGATTCAATCTCTCGATAAATGAAGCCTGTCCACCCATCAAGGCAATCAAATCCGCCGGATTGTGCTGCACATCCCAACGATAGATCCAACCGTTGTTTTCACCATAATAGCCACGTGCCCCCTGTCCTCCCGAATATCGATAGTCAAACGGTTCGATAAACTTTCCGTCCTTGTTCTTGGGATGAAAGAAACCCGTTTCCGCATTATAAACATTCCGGTACGTATAAGACATCCTCATAAACTTCTTATAGTCATCGGTCTTGTTTAATGTTCTGGCTATCTGTGCCAGACACCAATTATCGTAACAGTTACCCAACATAACCGCAACCGCTTGTCGTCTCTCGAACGAATGAACAGCCTTGCAAGTTTCTTCTTCGCCAGGATTCAGTGCAGGGAAAAATCCTTTTTCCTGATAGAACTTATCGAGCTCCGTCAACGGACATCTCAGCCAGGGCAACAACGTTTTCTCTGTAATCGCTCCTTTGCAGGCTTCATAAGCAGCCTCCAGATCAAAGTCTTTCAATCCTTTGCAATAAGCATCCCAGATAACTGCCACTGCATGATTGCCATTCATCCGGTGACTGTCTCCGGTCACCTCGGGGAAGGTAGGCATCCATCTTCTGTCCGACTGTTCTGCCATCCGTATATATGAACGAATCATATCGAGTTCCTTCTGCGGTTCTATCAAGATACGCAACGGATGTGTAGCCCGGTAAGTATCCCATATCCAGTCATCTGTATAAAAAGGTACTCCGCCATCTTCATGAATCTTGCCATCGAAAGCACTGTAATATTTCCCGTCCTCCGAAAGATTGATCATGCGTTCGTAGGTACGATAAAGGGAAGTGTAGAAGATTTCTTTTTCGTCTTCCGAACCGCCTTCTATCACAATCTTGCCCAATGTCTTGTTCCATATCCTGCGTCCGGCATCCGCCACCGCCTTTACATCATAGGTGGTGATGTCACGTTGCAGATTCTTCTTTGCCTGCTCGGCACTGATAAAGGAAATTCCGTAACGTAGATTCAGGTTCTTCTCGCTTCCATAATACAAAGCGATGGCACTGCCTTCCTTACTTTCCATATCAACTTTTCCATCTGCCAGTACCCCTTTGCGTAAAGGTAGTTGACTGGTTTCGAGATACAGATAGATTTTGGTAGGAGTGTTGTCAATAACCTGATAGCCACTGACTCCTTTTTCTTCAGCGACCAGCTTTCCGTTCTTCGTATTCACCACCAGAGCATTATCACCTTCCGTCCCAAAACTGATATGATAAATACCAGCCTGATGTGAAGGGGCATACTCAACCTGTATATCAGCCTCATCCAGGTATACGGAATAACTATAGGGGGTAATATTCTCCAAATCATAGGAGTAAGATACAATCGGTCGGGATACCTCTCCCTGCACCGGGCTCAGGTTAAAAGCCGAGCTGCCTCTATGACTGGTCACCACCACCGGAAGGCCGTTTACCCTGTCCGATGTATAGTCTCCCCTTTCCGGATAGACCCTAAGCATCGAGTTCGGCAGATGTACGGTTGGGTAAGTAGGCACCAGCAGATGGCTGATATTGCCGATATATGGATTTACATAATCGACAAAGTCTTTCGTGGGCGTCTGATCCGTATGGGTACACGAAAAAAACGCCATCGCCATCAAACAGGAGCCGACTGTTCTTTTTATATTCAATCTGTTCATCATCATTCTATATGAATATGTCTGTTCATTAATCAGGTTAGTTCATCGTTATCTTTCCGGCAGCAGCATCCGGATGCTGCTTCAGATAGATACGATAGAGTTCAAAAAATGTCGGTGCATCCAGCAATTCAATATTCGTATGCCGCTGTTTCAACTCATCACAAATCCCTTTATACCAGGAAGGTGACTTCAATATGGCTCTGAACCAATGGAAAGGAACCGGACGTTTCTCTACTCTTTCCACAATCACATCCGTTGCCTTGCGGTAATCTTGATCTACAATATCATAATCTGCCCGGATCACCGGCATATCATTGTGCAGCAATGTCAAAGGCATCTTCTGCGGAACTATTCCATTCGGACTGAACGATGCGTAACAGTCCAATCCGTCTGAATCCAGTCCGGGGGCTTCGCCGTCGATCACAAATCCTGTAATGGTCAATCCCCACTTCTGATAATATTTGCTGCAATGCTTTGCCCATGCACTCAATCCGCTTTTCAATCCGGACACCGAGCGAGGCTCTTGCAACATACCCGGCATTAAATATCCGGCACCATTGTCAGCAGCGGCAAAATAATCATTCGGAGTAGCCGTCACCCGATAATTATGCATCACCATCGGAACGCGTTCTGCAAGTACAGGACTGACAGACCACATCAAAGGCACTTCTCCCCGGCTAGGTTCGTCCCACAGGAAAGGGGTAGTCTGAGCAATCCAGGAGGAGGAATCATAATCGCCTACATAGAAGAGGATAAAGTTCCGTCCCTGAAAGTTGATTGTTCCGTCACGGTTCAGATAGCCTCTGTCCATCAGTTCCTGATGTGTCACCCACTTTTGGGGATACTTTTCCTGAAGAGGAAAATGTTGCCAGAAGGAGGAGTTAGCCAATGCTCCCAGTCCGATGGCATCGGCATCCTTAAAGGCATTATAAGCACTGATAATACGGGAAAATTCCCACTCGGTAGCTACATCTTCATGCTTTCCTCCAGCATGCTGCGTATATTTATAAATCCAGCTCGGGAAACCTCCGATATAGCAGAATTTCTCTCCTTTATTTTGCTTATAGGCTTCTTGCAGAAAAGTTTTCAGTATCTGCAAGTCCAGTCCTTCTTCTTGTGTCGGATCATCCGTTGCCGGCTCGTCTCCCCAAGGAGAAAGGTCAAAGAAAAAAGCTTTCTTGCTGACAAAAAAGTCATGATTGGTCAATTGGTGATGGTTCGTTACCGTCCGGGTAGGATCGGTACGCCAGAACTGGTCGATGTAATAAGCGGCGTACTCCGTATTGCATAACCCTTTCTTCAGGTATTTCTCTATAAACCATACATAGGGATCGATTTTCAGAGATCCTGTCGAAGGTTGACCGGTTCCGGCAATCTTTCCTTTGCCCGTGAAAAGAGAAGAACCATCTTTGTTCACCAGCCAGCATTTCACAGCCAGCTTCGGTCCTTGCAGTACCAAGCGGGTATAGAGACTATTGGGAGATATGTCATAGCGCACAGCTATCAGATTCTCGATTCCTGCCACAGATGAAGCAATATTACTGGTAGATGCTACTTTTGAGTCATAAACAACCACTCCGCGTATTTCTTTTCTGAAAACGGTCACGACATCCGACAGTTCTGTGTAAGCTACCGTATCACGTCCCGCCAGCCACTGTCCTGCCTGACGGTATTTATTCCACCAATAATCATCGACATTCTCTCCCTGCCCGTTCTTGACATAGCGAATGTACAATCGCGGACTATTCCGATTCACAATGCCTTGCAAGGTAGCTGTCGTATGCATAATGTCCCATAGTTGCTCCGCCTTCTCCTGTTCTTTCAGATCAAGTTCATTGAGCGTTCTCAAATCCAGTATCCGGACCGGATCACGAGATTCTGCCAACAATATCTCTGAACAAAAGACAGAGACCGCAAGGAATACCAACTGTAAATACTTTCTCATGGCTTTTCCGTTTTTATGCTAAATATCCAACTGTACAGATGCCGAATAATTGTACTTTGTCTCACTTCCGTGAGACTGTGCGCCGATCCGGAAATAATAACTCTTGCCCGGAACCAGCGTAGAAGTGTAGTCGTCCAGATTGATAGACAATTCGAAAGCCTCACCATCAGTAATGGAACGGTTTAGTTCTTCTGTCCGGTTGACAATATTCAGTTTGTTGGATACATCGATGTGAGAGTGTGCAAACAACGAAATACGATAGACCTCGTTACTGGTCACCTGCTCCAGTTTGAATTTCGCCACTACCTTTCTTCCGATCACAGATATTTCCGGTTCAATGATCCGCAGATAAGGATTCACTTCGAAGACCTGATAATTCTTTCCCGGCTTTATTTTCATATCCAGAGTATCCAAAGGTACGTAGTTCCCACGATTCAGGATGATTTTATAGTCACCGGAGAAGATCATACCGTTATAAAACGTTCCGTCTTTTTTAACGACCATATTCTGAACAGGAGGATTATCTCCCCACCCCTGTTCGATGAAATAAACGCGGGAACCGTCCGATATCTCCTGTTGAATGAGTTCTCCGGTCTTCCGGTCTCTCAGTTCGCCGGCAAAGATTGCATCCGGCCCTTCGAGATTATCTTTTTCACAAGAGTAAAACATACTGCCTGCTACTACAACGCATAATAAAAATAGAAGCTTTTTCATATCTAATCTATATTTTAGAATATACTAATTAAGGATTCTGTACCAGACCATTAGCCCCCGTACCCGGAATACTCTTATAATACCAGCTATAATCAAAGGTCTTTGATTCAATGCCCAACGGATTGACACGTACAAATACATAATGCGCAGGATTTGTCCGCAGGTCAAGGAAAGGTACAAGTCCCTTTCTCACCCGGTTTTCAAATTCCTTATGGAAAGTTCTCCAGCGCGACAAATCCCATCTGCGCTTGTTTTCAAATGCCAGCTCGACAAAACGTTCTTTGCGAACATTCGCCTGAGTCAATGCAATGTCATCTTTGTGAGCCGCTCTTTTGCGGACCGCATTCAAAGCGTCTTGTGCAGCCTGTTTTTCAGCAGAAGTAGAGGTTGTCTTTTCGATAACAGCTTCTGCATAGTTGAGAAGAATTTCCCCATAACGGAAATCGATCCAAGGCTGTGTACCTTTACTCCATGCCTGCTCAACCGGACTTTCTATCTGCAAGAACTTCTTAAACAGGAATCCGCTGCGGGTATAGTGTCCCAAAGTCGGATCGAATCCTGAATATTCCGTGCTTTTCTCCGCTCCGTAAGTATAATAGATCAGACCATCCTGTCCCTTCTCCGAAGCCTGAGTCCTATAATGATAACCGGAACCGTCAGCTTTCACCAGACCACCCTGGATAATGATCTTCGTACTTCCGAAGTTCTGTCCCGGGAATAACACCATGGCACTCAAACGGGCATCACGACCGGCAAATGCCTGGTAAGGTTTATCTATCGGGAAAGACAGGTATCGAGTGGATAAGTTAAATCCATTATAATCACTTTCATTTCCATCCACACGAGTGCTGATCGGCTTGGGTGTTCCGGTTCCGTCATCCGTATAATCTTCGAAAGAGTCGACAAAATCCAGTGTCGGATTCATACGACCGGGATAGAGATTCGGGTCGAGGATCATCTGACGGGGGCTGAACCAGACATCATAGTTATGTGCCAGAATGGTATTTGCAGCATAGGCCTTCATGAAGATAGGCTCTTTCAATCCGTCCAGACATTGGAAAGGTTGTTCAAATAACTTTTGATAGTTGGTTGTCGCTTCTTCCGGAGTAGCGGGGGAAGGTTTGTAAAGACCGAACTTACCACTATTCATGATTTCCTGTGAAGCTGATATACATTCATCATAATAATGATCAGCCGATATAACTTCTATACCTACCAGCTTCTGGTCAACAGCCGGACCAGAGAAAGAGACATAAGGCTGATGAGTAAACTTGGCAACGGAAGCTGCATACAGAGCTGCTCTTGACTTCAGTGCCAATGCTACCCATTTGTTCGCTCTCAGCACATCATTTTCATTCGCATCTCCAAAAAGCGATACTGCCTGGTCACATTCTTCCAAGACAAAGTCCCAAGTATCTTTCTCCGTATTTCTGGGGACACGCAGTTCTTCGATATTACCGTTATACTCCTGCGGTTCTTTAATGATAGGTACCCCACCGTATCTTTTGGCTAAGGCAAAATAGGTATAAGCTCTCAGGAAATGAGTTTCCGCATTGATCTCATTCTTTTGCTGTTCGGTAATACTGGTCAATGTAGGAATAGTAACCAACAGACTGTTTAAATCACGAATGAGTTTATAACCGTCTTCCCAATAATCGAACCACTCTTCTCCAAAGTCATTGTACTCCGGATGGATAGCCTCATCACAGAAATGAGCAGCCATAAAACCGGCATTATTCACATCCGTACCGACTCCCACATTGAAGCCGCGATTCGGTGAATAGGTAAAATCTTCGATAGGCAAACGACCGTACAGATTGGCCATATGTGCCTGTACTCCTTCCGGAGTAGAGAACAATTCATCCGCCGGAATTTTATTCTTCGGATCGATATCAAGCAAATCGCTACATCCGCCCAGCAGGAACATAGCTCCCAATAATAAATAACTATATATTTTCATAATCATCTTCTTTAAAAGTTCAAGGTCAATCCAAAGTTAAAGCTCTTATTCAGAGGATAATTCAAGCCGGCACTATAGTCTCCTTCAATCTTTTCCGGATCGAATGCCTTTACAAACGGGTCACAGACAGTAAACAGGTTATTTCCGTTCGCATAGATTCTTAAACTACCGATACCCAGTTTATGCATCAGTCGGGGACTGAAGGTGTAGCCGATCTCAATTGTTTTCAGTCTCAGATAAGAAGCGTTCTTACGCCATATCTGCGAATCCCTCGTATAGAACGATCCCATGTCCTGCTCCAGACGGATGGCCGGCCATTCTCCCGGTATCCATTCACTGTTCGCATCATACGGGTCGGACAGATGCCAACGGTCGTAGAAGTATTCGGGGGTATTGCCACCCTTGAAACAGAGCATCTTTGCGTATACCTCGTCAAACTGCACCGTGTACAGGGCAGAACCTTGAAAAAGAGCATAGAAGTCGAAGTTCTTCCAGGATGCTTCCACATTGAAACCATAGTGAATCAACGGGCTGCCGGACCAGAATAAAGGGGTCTTGTCCAGATCATTCACCACTCCGTCACCGTTTACGTCTTTCAGGATGTAGTCACCGGGAAGTTCCTTGGAATTTCCGTTATCCCCATTCTGAATCGGATATGTATTAATCTCGTCAAAGTTCTGGAAACGTCCGTCCGTCTGATACCCCCAGATAAAATCTCCCCAGCGGTTGGATGACTGGTTTCTCCATCTTTCCATACTGCTCTTGTAAGGACCGCTCTCTATATAACGGCGTTGGGTACGCGCCAAGTTAAAGTTACCGGATACACTGTAGTGGAAATCACCGATTTTGTTGGTATGAGTCAATGTAAATTCAATACCCCTCGTACGGTCGCCGTTCAGGTTTTCCTGTGGCAACTTGGAACCGAACGTATTGGGAAGAGAACCGTAACGGTCGGCCAACAGGCCGCTGCGGTCACGCTGATAAATATCAAACTCTACTGCGATCAGCCGGTTAAAGATTGAAAAGTCAATACCAATATTATACATATTCACTTTAATCCAGGTCAGATTCTTATTGATCATCACAGGAGAAGCTACTCCATTGGTATAATTTCCCTGGCTGAATACATATCCGCCACTGTTCAACGTGTAACCGGAGAAGTATTGGAACGGATCACCGGCATCTTGCCCCGAACGACCGGCAGAGAAACGAAGTTTCAGATTATCGACAAACTTGAAGTTGTCTTTGATAAAGCTCTCTTCCGAAATTCTCCATCCTACGGAAGCGGACGGAAAGAATGCCCATCTGCTGCCCGGAGCATATCGATAAGAACCGTCGTATCTGCAAGCAAGCTCTGCCAGATATTTGCCTTTATAATCATAGGTCAGACGCCCGATATGAGAAAGATAAGCCTGGTGTTCCGAGGAACCGGATACTTTCTGGTCAGATTCGCGTGCATTGTCCAGTTCACCGATTGTGAAAAAGTCAAACTTGCGCTCACCATTCATCCAGTTTGCTTTCTCTTCGCGTCTTTCGAAGACATAAGTAGCTCCGATGGTATGGTTGCCGAACGTTCTGTTATAGTTTGTCTGAAACTGCATATCCACCCGTTCCGATTCTCTGCGATTATCCTGGAGTAAAGCCGGATAGTTGGCATCTGCCGCTGTATACTCGCCCGTATATTCGCCATAGGTATATGTCTTAAAACCTTTCCGCGTAGCCTTATATCCGTAGTTATTGTAATCGTAGATAAAAGTACCTTTCACCTTCAGCCCCTTTACATAAGGAATATTATACTCTAATGCAAACTGTGTCTGCAAGTTCTTATTCCGCTCTTTAGCGCTGCCGGTATAATCGGCATCGATCATAGCTGCCGGATTAGGGACATAAGAGAAGTTATTATAATAATCCGGATTGTCATTGGCATAGATAGAAGTAGTCGGCGGATTTACACGCGTACTCTTAAATATATCATAGAAAGGAAACCAGGGACGGTTGGTGGTATCATAACGCCCGCCAAGATTGATACTGGCTGTCAGGTCTTTTGTAATCTTCAGACTGACATTGGAACGGAATGTATATTTATCATAAGTCAATGCGTTATTCTTCAACAAGCTGTTATCGGTGGCATAACCGAAACTACCGTAATAACTTACTTTGTCGGTACCACCTTCCAGGGACAGAGTCGTCTGGAACTGTGTGGCGTGCTTATTGAAAACAGCATCATACAAGTCTACACTCTCATAACCGGGAGCACCTTGCTGCCATTTGGTCAATTCGTCCTTTGTGATATAAGCCGGTCTGCCTGCATTGATTTCCGCCTCATTTCGCATGGTCATATATTGTCCGGCATTGGCCATCTCCGGCACATTGGTAGGAGAAGTAATGCCGACATTGGCATTCAACGTAATACGCGGTTTGCCTGTAGCCCCTTTCTTGGTGGTAACAATCACGGCACCATTCGCCGAATTCATACCATAGATAGAGGCAGTAGCATCTTTCAGAAAAGATATGCTTTCAATATCTTCCGGATTCAACCGTTGAAATTCGCTGGAACCGTCTCTCACCACTCCGTCAATCACAAACAAAGGAGTTCCGAAGCCACGGACATTGATATTGGAACTGAACTTACCCGGCTCTCCATTCTCCTGTCTGATCCGCAGACCGGCAACTTTTCCCTGAATGGCCTGTGCCAAACTAGGTGCCTTGGTCTTTACGATATCATCTACTTTCAGGTTTCCGATAGCTCCTGTCAGACTTTCCTTTTTCTGAATGCCATATCCGACAACAACTACATCGCCCAATGCTACCACATTCTCCTCAAGGACTACCGTTACGAAGTTTTTATTCACCACTTTCACTCTCTTCGGATTATAGCCGACATATCCTATCTCCAGTTCAGCTCCCACAGGAACCTGAATAGTAAACTTACCATCCATATCCGAAATAGTCCCCGTACCCGTTTTCAGAACTTTCACTGAGGCTCCGATAATGGCT
>UMFO01051536.1_pt1 | contig 12166 bp, 8 predicted proteins | sample 1965051 | NCBI WGS metagenome assembly UMFO01 (sample SAMEA4836050, study PRJEB28245) | human gut metagenome | biome: gut microbiome; material: fecal sample | place: Denmark | collected 2008
TGACTCGCGTTAACTTATTGTTTATGTTGGATAAGGATGCGGAGGTCATAACCGATTGTTTGCACGTGATCGAGCTAGAGCCTTCTAATCATGTCGCTTATTTCATGATGGCAAAAGCGAAGAAAGCGACGAATGACGTATTTGGCGCTATCGCCGACCTAACGAGATCGATCTCCTTGAAGGAGGATTTCGCCGATGCTTATTTATTGCGTGCAGAGATTCTTTTAGGACTGGGACAAGCTAAAGAGGCGCTGCCCGATGTGGAGAAAGCGATCGAGATCGTGCCGGAGGAGGAAAGTTCTTATTTATTGAGAGGACGTATTCATATGACTTTAGGGGATATCGAGGCTGCGAATTCTGATTTCCAGCAGGTCCTAGATCTAAATCCGTTTAATGAGGATGCTTGTATCTTATCTGGTCAGTTATTGATCGAGCAAAAGAAATATGACGAGGCGATCGCTTTCTTTGACGAGGCGATCGAGACGAATCCGTCTTTTGCCAAGGCTTATAGTGAGCGTGGGCGAGCCAAGAATCTGAAAGGTGATAAGACCGGTGCGTTCGAGGACTTGAAGAAATCTTTGGAACTGAATCCAGAAGGCGAGGAGGCCCAGAAGATGAACGGACAGCATTCGAATTTCGATAATATGTATAAAGGGGGAATCTTTTGATTCCCCCTTTATATAAATAGGTATTAGCAATTCGCTATTTCTTCCGGAGAAAGCCCGGTGCAGTTTGCGATTATCTCTATGGAAAGCCCTTGCTTTTTCAAGTTGGCGGCAATTTGACGTTTTTCTAGGTTCTGTCCTTCTGCAATGCCTTCTGCTCTACCTTCTGCTCTGCCTTCCGCTCGTCCATCCGCATGCCCTTCTATCCATCCGGTCTCGATGACGCTCCTTTGATATCGAAGGGCTTCCATGTGGGCGTAGTATTGGCCCTTCTCGGAAGGGCTGAGTTTATCGATCCGTAACTTCTCCCGTGCTTCCGGCAATCCTTTGGCGGTGGCATGTTCATCTATTTCTCCTGTTTTTAGGAAATAGATCCATTCGTCGAGGGGTGTTTTCGCCAGTTCGTCAAACTCGTTGACACGTAATACGTAATATTCAGGAAAAATATCGCCAGCTTCCTGTTTGACGAATTGTTCCCGTTGACGGGTGGATAATTTCAATATATCGTCAAAATGAATACCTTTGAATTGGGTCTTCCCGTGATATACGTAATCCTTTCCCTGTCCAAGATCGAAATAGATAATGTTTACGGAATAGATTTTCTTGATAGTGCCGTATTTCTCTCCTTCATGAATATACTCGGTGACTGCCTTGGATGTGCCATATAGCATACGGTGAAAATAATCTAGCTCTCGGTTGTTTTGTACCTCGATGATTATCAGCTCGCCTTTACTGTTTTCTGCCAACACGTCTACGCGGTTGAACTTGTCCTCGCTATCCTCTTTGTTACCTTCGCTTTCTAGGATGCGGACAATAATCACGTTTTCCCCGAGAAGGGTGGATAAAAGACCTTCGAGGACTACAAAATTGGACTTTTGGCGAAGTAAACGTTTGATCGCCCAATCGAAACGTACTAACGATGATTTATTTTTCATAGTTATCTTGTTTATTTGTTTATACTTCCACAAAGATAATGAATTAAACGATTATCTTTGTTCCTATTCATAAAAAAGCAACCATGACTTATAATGTTTCTCTGGCAGCATGGGTATCTCTATCGAAATGATAGGATTCTCTATCGTTTATTTCAACAAGCCTTAAATTGCTAGTTTTACCCCTTAAAGTTGAAAGTTCCGCCTATTCCATTCATTAATGTATCCATTTAATTTTGCCAGTGTAAAAAGCCTAACTTACAAATTTCCGGTATCTAGTACAGATAGGACTAATACCTTTCCTTCCATTCCAAATACTTGTCAGATTGCATATTCTATCCAATTTTATTATTTTGGTAGACATTATTTTCAGATCAGCTCAATTTGCCATTCAATAATGGAGAGGGTTGATCTTTCCTTATTTAGCCTATTTTCCTACGTAACTCACCGCCCTTAGTCCTATCTGAACTCAATCCATCTTAATGTCTTTTATCAAGAATAAGGAGGTTGAACGAATAAATATAAGAATATGGAAATAAAGACGATAATCTCAAGTATCTGCTTGTTACTGCTGGCGGTCTCGTGCTCAATGGATGATGATGCGCTGAGGGATATAGAGAAAGGACATTCGGGGAGTGTTGTGATAGAGGAGGGAGAGGTTGCCCTTTCTATGAAAGTTTCTCTTTTTTCTTTGGAGACAAAATCCTGGGCTGGCGCAGGGACATTGCCTGCTTCCATGGACGAGGCAAAGATTGATAATTGTACATTGATTTTTTTTGAGGGTGGGCAAGTCAATTCGATAATGGAAGGGCTGTTTGTAAATAGCGAGAATTATATCGTTAAAAAGAAAAACGGCACGGAAGATGACTGGGCAAAAGTAATCGTGAAAGTGAAAAAGCCTAGCCCTTACTCCGTAATGGTAATCGCTAATAGCTCTAAATCGTTTGCGGGTTGTCAATCGGAAAGTGATATAAACGATATAATACAGGATAATAAGGATGCTTTAGTTAAAGTAGGGAAAATGAATATCAATTTTGATTCCAACTTTGCCGGTTATGCGACAATTAGGGAAGCATTGGAAAAACCTTTAGAAGTTGGTCCAGTCCCTCTTTCTCAGCTAACCGCTCGTATAGAACTTGCGGAATTTAATGTTTCTGGTTTTCAAGGAGCATCTGTTCAAGAGAAGATTACTGTTACAGGAGTGGATCTGTTGAACTTGAATCCTGAGAGTTATACGACAAATGAGCAAACTCATAAAAATGCGACTTATTTGCAGGAGAATAAGACGTGTAATGTGGAGGTATATGATGGAGTATCGGAGCTTCCGTCAACTTATTCTTTTGTAGAGAATAAAAATGTATTGTCTTTTTACTCGTTCCGGAATCTGGCGGCGGCAGAAAGTGATCAAGTGAAAATACAAGTCCGGTTTAAGGTCGGAAATAGCGAGGAAAGAACGACAAGGCAGTTTGTGATCAATAAGGAGGGGAATATTTTGCATGGTGTAAAATCCGGATATGTTTATCGCTTGGTTGTCAATATGACTATTATTGGAGATAAGGTCGAGACAGAACTACTTTGCTATACAAGAGATTGGTTGAATAATACCATATCCATTCCTATGGAAGATAATTAAAGTGTAAACGGGTAAAATAAAAATACAAGATTATGAAAATAAGGAATATATTATCAGTGCTGTTTGTCGGACTGCTTTTCACGAGCTGTAACTCGGAAGAAGAAGTTCAGCGAGGAAATGAGGACGGGCGGGATATCTCATTCTCTATGACTCTTACTTTGGGAGAAGTGACAGCGATGACGAAAGCTGGAGGGGATATCGCTGAAGGGTATACATATTCGACGGAGGATGAGGTAAAAGTGAATAATGTTGTGGTCGCTATATTTAATGAGGCGAATGGAACTGTGGGTGAGTGCTTGGAGTACAAGTCTGTAGCGTTTGACGGGGGAATTTCCAATTCTACCGTAACGATTGATGGAAAAACATTGATTGCTTATAAAATTGATAATATACAAGCAAAGACAGGTAAGGTTCGTATCGTAGTGATTGCGAATTCAACGCATTATAACGAGTTGGCCGCATTGAAAACGACTACTTATGAGAACTTGAAAGGTTTGTCGGAAACAGTTTCTGGTGGGACTTTTGATGCTTCAAATTTAGTAAAGGTTGGAGAGTTGCCTTCGTATGAGCTGAATACGACTGTGACAAGTATACGTGTTCCGATGACGCAATTAGCGGCACGCATCGATATGAAGTTTACGGTAGATGAAGAGCCGGAGACTATTTCTGGGACAAGTAATACAAAAGTAACCAACCAATGGTTCTATTCCGTAACTAAACTTACGGTCAATAATATTAATCAGAAATCAGATTTGCTTTTGCTTGATCGAAATAACCGATATGATAATGCTCTCTCTACAGGTAAAGTGGTTACCTTGCAAAACGGGGTTGCACTACCTTTCTATACCTATGAGAAGTTGAATACGACAACAAGCCCATTGTCTATATATGTGACGGGTGATTTACAAAAGATACAAGTTACGACAACTTTTAATGAGGATATGACCATTCAAAACGTAACAAAAGGGGATATAATCGAGGAAGAAAAAGACCGTTCATATAAATATGAGGATTTTAATCCGACAAAAGAGCTTGAAGGATGTACGACAAATGGTATCATACATGGTAATAGATATGAGCTTACAGGTAAAATATCCATGAAGACGCAACGAATCAACTTTACGGTATCTACAACACCGTGGGAAGGCGTGGAAAAGTTTGTCGTGGATGTGGTTATTGCAGATTTGAAGTATTTGTTCGTGAGGGAGACTAAAGTGGTGATGGCGAATATCAGTGAGTATAAGATTGAGTTTGCTTCTAGCTCGAATATTACGATTGATCAACCATCTTATGCGACTTATGAAAAGTATGAGTTAAAAGGAAATGTTATTACTAAAGGTACAGGATACTATGATAATAGAGATAAGCAGTATCCGTCTATAATAGGAGATTTAGGAAAGAGTGGATATATCAAAATTACGAGTAAATTACCAGAGAATTATTTCCCAAAGCAATTTGTTTTTGGAGTTCATAATGCAGAGGGTTTGAAAGTATTAGGAATTGCAGTGGATCAGTATCCGCCTCAATATCTGACAGGACAAAAATCAGAAGGTGGTAATCATGATTCAAGTGCAGACTATTCTAAAAATCCTAATTTATTTACAATTACAACTATTGCTGCAGGAGATTGGATTATTGGTGATCCTTCTCATATCGTAAATGGAAAAGTGGAGACAAAGAATGATGAACTTTCTAATAATATGATCTCTCCTCGTTTTATTGCGGCATCAAGGTATGCGGCAGTTTCGGCAGGTACGTATACATGGCAAATGGCACATGATAGATGTCTTACATATTGGGAGACTTTAGATCCGAAGAAGACAGGGAAGAGCGCGACTTATCCTCCCGGCAAATGGAGAATGCCGACATTAGCAGAACTTAAATTTATGGATGTAATACAAGAAGCTTCTCCTGCAATCGATTATTTGTTTAATCAAAGTAGTCAATATTGGGGAGCAAGAAAGCCTTGGTATTATGATTTTGGGAAAAATACATCTAATAGCGCTAGTAATGCAAATACAGTACTTAGCGGTAATGGTGGAGCTCGCTGTGTTTATGATATATACTAATTTAATATAACTCTAATTATGATAAAAAGATTATATACTCTATTTTCTGTATTGCTGTTGCTCGCTTCATGTGCGACAGAGGAAATAGAACAAATAGAAATTCAGCCGACAGATGGATCAATGGTTTCTCTTTCATTCTCTGTAGATGCTCCGAATGCTCTTGAGATTACGAAAGCGACCGGGGATGTGGAGAAAGGCGTTGAGTCCTTATATCTATATACGTTTAAGGAGAACGGAGAGTTTATATCTCCAGTCGTAAAGGCAGAGGTTTCTGGCAATGGATATACGGCTACTATCTCAAAAGAAACCCGTACCATCCATTTTGTCGCCAATGACGGAACGTTAACCCCTTCCCAAGAAAGCGGAATGGCCTCGTTAGCGACAGATAAGCAAATCTTTTGGGGAAAGAGAACTTTTAGTGAAATTCCTGCGAAAAATATAAGCAATAATCTAGAAGATGCTGGTAACAACAATGTTGAACTACTACGAAACTGGGCCAAAATAACGCTGAATCTCTCATCGGAGGCAGCTGTGAAATTGAAAAATGTTTCTTATCTCATTTATAATGAATCACAGTTGGCATCTATCGGTTATAAAGATGCGGGAAAGTTGAATATTCCAAATCAAGATTTTTATGCGCCCCAGAATGAGCCAGATGCTAGTAAATATGCGAAGTCGGGTGAATCTGTGTATACTTTTGAACATTACAACCAAGATAAGAAAGCGACTTTTGTTATTATTAAGGCGCAATTTGATGGTAGCGATACCTATACATATTATAAGATTGATCTTGCCGTAAAGGATGAGAATGATAAGGTAACTCGTATTTATGATGTCGTTCGTAATTATGCCTTTAATATAACGGTTAAGAGCGTTTCCAGAAAAGGAGCTACGTGGGCTGAGGTTATAGATGAAAATGTGATAGCGGATAATAATATCACGGCCTCGGCTATTATGGAAAAGTACCCGAATATAACTTATGATGGTGAGGCCTTGAATGTTACAAAGACGACATTCGTTTTTACGGGGGCTTCTAACACATTGTCGATGACTGCGACATATGCGGGAGCAGGGCAGTTGAGTGTGGTTCCGGATGAGGGAATGTCGGATGTCGTAGAAGGAAACTTAAGTTATCCTTCTTGGATACCTTCTGGCAATCAGACGATAACGATTACAGCCAATATAAAGCCGGCTCCTGGCTCCGGTGAGAAGATAGCGTATTTCTACGTGGTAGGAGGTAATTTGCAGCGTAAGATTAAATTGGTCTTACGTCCCCCTTATAACTTTATCAATCCGAGATTTGAAAATGTAAAAGCTGGTGCCGGAACAAATGTGATTAATGGAGGCCTGAAACAAGATGTTTATCTGAAATTCTCGATACCGGAAGATATTGATGAATCATTATTCCCTATTGAGTATAAGATATATACTAAAAAACTATATGCGGTAGAACCCGGTGTTCGTTTGGAAACAACAGGAGCGAAGGATTGGTGTTATGTATATACGGATCAAGTCTTTAGCAAAGATGAGAAGGTTATCCATTTTAAGACGAATACGGCTAATGAAGGAGAAGGTATGGGGGATAATGACAAAGTGTTTTTAAAGGCAGATCTGTTTAATGCGTTTAGTGCTTTAACTTATTCACGAAAAGCTCCAACAACCATATCTCCTACTATTGCTGGAAATGTTACAGGGGGAAGCAGTTCTTGGAATGGATATACTGTTCGCTATAAAATAAATAATATAGGTTCGGAGAATTCTTTTAAATGTGGAAGTGGGGGGGCTTACTCTATTGCGTTGAAGAATGTTTTGTCTACAGATGTTGTTTATTTTTATTATTCAGGAAATAGCTATTGATCTTGTCAGAAGTCCGTAAGCCACTTGATAGAGGATGGTAATATAGTGATGAGTAGATAATTAAGTACAATCAGGGTTCCCATCCATCATGTGAATGACGGATGCGGGGAGCGTGCAGCACACAATGGATTGAATTTGTTTTACACGTAGGCTGCACCTCCTCCCCGGCCCTTTACCTCATATAGCATTCGTGCTTTATCGATGCCATTCATTCCGTAAGAAGATGGGCGGCGTCGCTTTCTTCATTTGCCGATGACGTTAACTTACTTGCCCCATGCAGTTAACTTGCTTTGGTCTGATATCAAAGGTTCTTGTGTAAAAAATTGCGCAACCCTTTGTTTATTAAAAAAAAGGCTCTATCTTTGCAGCCCGAATAAGTATGCGAATAATAATAAATAATATAGAAAGATGAAAAGAACATTCCAACCTTCCAACAGAAAAAGAAAGAACAAGCATGGCTTCCGTTCAAGAATGGCTACCGCTAATGGCCGTAGAGTATTAGCTTCTCGTCGTGCTAAAGGCAGAGCTAAATTAACGGTATCTGACGAATACAACGGATAATTAGTCACGTTCTAAAGATTTATAAAGAAAGTAGAGGTTTTTTCCTAAAAAGCCTTTACTTTCTTTGTTTTTGTAGTATTGCTCTGGTGGATATTGGTCTATATGCCGTTTTTTTTCTACTTTTGAACCGCCTACAAATACATACGTGAAATGAGTAACTTTTTTGTAAAACTGATAAAGAATCCGTTTGTCATCAATCTCTTGTTGGTGATAGTCGTGTCGTGCGGCGTTGTTTATGGCGTGCTGGCGTGGCTGGATTCTTATACCCGCCATAATCAAGCGGTGGTCGTTCCGGACGTGAAAGGAATGAAGCTAGAGGACGCCGCCGAGTTTTTCGGGAATAATAAGCTACGCTATAACGTGATCGATTCCGTATTCTCGAAAGATGTGGCTCCGGGCTCCATCGTGGAGTTGGTTCCCTGTGTCGGATCGAAGGTGAAAGAGGGGCGGATCGTCTTTGTTACGATTAACGCGTTGACCTCCCAGATGGCCGTGATACCGGAGGTGGAAGACTTATCTTTCCGTCAGGCGTATGCCTTGCTGCGGGCCCGTGGCTTCTCGTCGGTCGAGATAGAGTATGTGCCGGGCGATTATAAAGATTTGGCGATGGGGGTGGAGTTAAACGGGCGTACCTTGCTCAAGGGGGAACATGTACCGTTGACCGCTCATCTGGTATTGAAAGTAAGCAGTGGCGATCCGAATATGCTTCCCGACTCATTGGCTTTGGATAGTATTCCGGTAGAACCATTGGATAGTGATATAGAAAACTGGTTTTAAGGGAATGGACGAGTTGTTGGACGATATGGATGATGAACAGGTAGACGACCTGTTGATGCCGGAAGAAGACGAAACATCGTCGAGCCAGATGTATGAGCATTTCCGCTTCGTAGCGGACAAGGGGCAATCCCTGCTCCGGGTGGATAAGTTCTTGGTAGACCGTATGATGGGCGCTACCCGTAACCGCATCCAATTGGCGGCTGAGGCGGGTTGTATCTTGGTGAACGATAAGCCGGTGAAAAGTAATTACCGGGTGAAACCTTTGGATGTGGTTTCTATCGTGATGGATCGCCCACGCCGGGAACTGGAGATTATCCCCGAAGATATCCCTTTGAATATAGTATATGAGGACGATGATTTGCTGGTGGTGAATAAGCCGGCAGGCTTGGTCGTACATCCCGGTCATGGTAATTATACCGGTACGTTGGTGAATGCCTTGGCTTATTATTTGAAGGATGATCCCTATTATGATCCTTCCGATCCTCGTTTAGGCTTGGTACACCGTATTGATAAGGATACGTCGGGCTTATTGGTGGTGGCTAAACGCCCGGAGGCCAAGAGTAACCTAAGCCTGCAGTTCTTCAACAAGACAACCAAACGTAAATACCGTGCCTTGGTATGGGGCATCGTTCAAGAGGATGAGGGGCGTATCGAGGGAAATATCGGTCGTGACCCTCGTGACCGTATGCAAATGACCGTCTTCCCGGAAGGCGATCAAGGCAAGACCGCCGTCACCCATTACACCGTGTTGGAACGCTTGGGCTACGTGAGCTTGGTGGAGTGCCGTCTGGAGACGGGGCGCACGCACCAGATCCGTGTACATATGAAATATATCGGTCATACGCTTTTCAACGATGAGCGGTATGGCGGACATGATATCTTGAAAGGAACAACTTTTACTAAATATAAACAGTTCGTGCAAAACTGTTTCGCTATTTGTCCACGTCAGGCCTTGCATGCTAAGACGTTGGGGTTCGTTCATCCTACTACGGGAGAGGAGATGTTTTTCGATTCTGAGATTCCTTCCGATATGCAGCAGCTGATCGACAGATGGCGTGTATACGCGAACACTAAAGAATTGTAAAAATGAAAAAGAACATCGCTATCGTAGCAGGGGGAGATTCCTCCGAGATCGTTATTTCATTAAAAAGTGCGGACGGAATCTACTCTTTTATTGATAAAGACAAATATAATTTATATATTGCCATCGTTAAGAGGGATGAGTGGGCGGTTATACTTCCTAGCGGGGAACATACACCAATTGATAAGAATGATTTTAGCTTCAAGGAGAATGGCGTGACGAGGCATTTTGACTTCGCTTATATAACGATACATGGTACTCCGGGCGAGGACGGACGTTTGCAAGGATATTTCGATATGATCGGTATGCCTTACTCGTCTTGCGGGATGCTGGTGAGCGCTTTGACATTCAATAAATACGTATGTAATCATTACTTGAAAGACTTTGGTGTAAAAATTGCCGCGTCCATTCATTTATTCAAGGGAGAGACTATTACGGACGAAGAAGTCGTGACTCGTTTGGGTTTGCCTATTTTCGTGAAACCAAACGATGGGGGTAGTAGTTTTGGCGTGACGAAGGTGAAAGAGGTCTCCGCTATCCAGCCCGCTATCGCTAAGGCGTTTGGGGAAGGACGTGAGGTGATTCTCGAGCGCTTTATCGATGGAACGGAAGTGACATGCGGTTGCTATAAGGTGGAGGGTAAAGAGGTTGTCTTCCCTTTGACCGAGGTGGTTACGAATAACGAATTCTTCGATTTCGATGCGAAGTATAACGGACAGGTGGACGAGATCACTCCGGCCCGTATCTCCACCGAGTTGACGGAGTTGATACAGCGCGAGACATCAAGGATCTACGATATATTGGGCGCCAAAGGACTGATTCGTGTGGATTATATTATTCCGGCAGACGGGGAGCCTGTCTTACTGGAAATAAACACGACACCGGGAATGACGGCTACCAGCTTTATCCCACAGCAAGTACGTGCGGCGGGATTGGATATAAAGGATGTCATGACAGACATTATTGAAGACGAACTCAAAAACAGAAAAACAAAATGAATAGATATGGATACAGAAACAGTTTCCCCTAATTTCGACGACATCCGTCCGCTGAACAACAGTGAGGTGAAGGACGCGATTGAAAAATTGGTCGCCAATGAGGATTTCGAGCGGGCTTTACGTTACATAAAGCCGAATTTGAATTGGGAGGAATTCTCAGTTGCCATGCGTGCTTGCAAGACGAAGGAGGAGTTTAAATCTACTCTGGCCTATGACGCTGTAATGACGGTGGCGAAAAATACTACTTTCTCGCTTACTATCTCAGGGCGTAGCCGTCTGCCGAAAGATAAGGCGGCCTGTACGTTTATCTCGAACCATAGGGATATCGTATTGGATGCCTCCTTCTTGAACGTCATGTTATATGATGTGGGGTATGGTATGACGCAGGTCGCTATCGGCGACAATCTTTTGATCCGTCCGTGGATCGAGACGTTGGTGCGTTTGAATAACAGCTTTATCGTGAAGCGTGGCGTTTCTGTTCGTCAGATGTTGGAGGTCAGCAAGACGCTTTCCGCCTATATCCATCATGCGATCAAGAATGTGAACGAGTCTGTATGGATCGCCCAGCGTGAGGGACGTGCCAAGGACTCGGACGATCGTACGCAGGGTAGCGTATTGAAGATGTTGAGTATCGGCGGTGATAAGGATAATCTGTTGTTGAATTTGATGGACTTGAATATCGTACCGGTCGCTATCTCCTACGAGTTTGATCCTTGCGATTTCTTGAAGGCGAAAGAATTTCAGATGAAGCGGGATGATCCGGATTTCGTGAAATGCCAGCGGGATGATCTATTGAGCATGGAAACGGGTATCTTGAACAATAAGGGTCGTGTCCACTTTACGATTACTTCCCCGATCAATGATTCCTTGGCTAAACTGGACAAGGATATGGAGAAGAATGAGCTGGTAAGCGCTATCGCGTCCGTTATCGACCGGGAGATCTATAAGAACTATCGTTTCTATCCGTGCAATTACGTGGCGTATGACTTACTGAACGGCACTCGTCGTTTCCAAGAACATTATGGTCCGAAGGATAAGAAGCAATTCGAGGAATACTTGCAAGGACAATTGGATAAGATCGTCCTTCCGGACAAGGATGAGGCGTTCTTACGTAAGAAGATCTTAGAGATGTACTCCAATCCGCTGAAAAATTATCTGACAACTTTATAAGCGGCCTTTATCGGCTATGCGTAGCGGTTCGTACTTGATCCGCCCTTGATCCCCTCTTTCCGGCGAGCATGCCACCTTCGGGTGGCAGCCGCCGGAAAGGAGGGATTATCTTTTTTGCAGGAATTCGTCCAAGGATTCCTCTTTCTGCAATCCAAGTTTCTTGCGGATACGGCTACGTCCGGAGTTGACGCTGGGACGGGAGATGCCCAAGGCCAACGAGATCTCGTCCGTGCTCTGCTTCAGGTAGATCAGCATGCAGAGCAGTTCGTCGGATTTGGTCAGTTCCGGGAAGTCCTTACGCAAGCCGGGCAGGAAGCGAGGGTACAGGGCGGCGAAGGATTGGCGGAACCGCAACTCGTCCTCGCCGCTCAGCAAGGAGGGGTTGAGCTTCTGGCGTACGCTGTCGATCACCTCGTTATGGGC
>UMFO01017026.1_pt1 | contig 12157 bp, 10 predicted proteins | sample 1965051 | NCBI WGS metagenome assembly UMFO01 (sample SAMEA4836050, study PRJEB28245) | human gut metagenome | biome: gut microbiome; material: fecal sample | place: Denmark | collected 2008
CAGGCGATGCGGACGGGAAAGGCAAACATCCAGTATAAGACCCTGCTGGGGTACGAAAAAGGACCTGACGGAGAGATGGTGGTCAACGCAGAACAGGCAGAGACTGTCCGAAAAATTTACGAGCTGTACCTATCCGGTCAGACGCTGCGCAATATCAAGGAAACCTTGGAAACAGGCGGATTCAAGAATTCGGCAGGAACGACGGAATGGACAACCTCCAATCTGCGGACGATTCTCTCTGATGAAAAATATTGCGGTGACGTTCTGCTCCAGAAGACCTTCATTCGAGACTGCATCAGCAAGCAGGTCATCCGAAATACCGGACAGCTGCCTATGTATTTGATTCAGAACCACCATGAGGCCATCATCCCGCGGGAGCGGTTCGATGCCGTGCAGATGGAGCTGGCGCGGCGTCGGGCCCAGACCGGCGGTACAAAAAAGAGTGCCCCCACCGGGATGAGCCGCTACAGCGGCAAGTACGCACTCAGCGGTCTGCTGTTCTGCGGCGAGTGTGGCACAGCGTACCGCAGAGTGGTGTGGACGCAGCACGGTGAGAAACGTGCCGTATGGCGCTGCAGCAGCCGATTGGATTATGGCAAGAAATACTGCAAAGAATCTCCGACGCTGGACGAATTGCCGCTCCAGCAGGCGGTGCTGGCAGCCATCAATGCCTCCATGTCAGGGCGTAAGGTTCTGGCGGATCAACTGGTGGATGCGATGGAGCAGGAACTGGCGCCGATTCCCGGTGAGAGCATGAGCCTTGGAGATATCGACCGAGCGGTCACAGAGTTGGGCAAACAATTCGATACGCTTCTGGCAGAAGCGGCAAATGGTGACGCGGACGAATACGCCGAGCGCTTTCGCACCATCTCCTCCACGATGGAGGAACTGAAGCGCCGCAAGGCGGCAATCCTCGGTATCCGGCAGGAACAGGAACAGATCAGCCGTCGTATCCATGCGGCAGCCTCGGCAATGACCGCGGCGACTGTGGGAATCACAGAGTGGGATGATGGCGTGGTCTATCAGATGCTGGAAAAGGTCACCGTCCTGACGGGTAACCGCATCAAGGTCACTTTCCGCAACGGCGTAGAAATCGAACAGACCGTAGACCAACCTAAGAGGAGGAAATTCATATGATTTATGTAACTGGCGATTGCCACGGAAACTTCCGGCGTTTCCAATCGGATTGTTTCCCGGAGCAAGCTAACATGACGAAGGATGACACGGTCATCATCGCAGGAGACTGCGGCGGCGTGTGGTTTGGCGACAGCCGCGACGATGAAACGCTGGACTGGCTGGAACGCCTGCCCTTCACACTGGCCTTCGTCTGCGGTAACCACGAAAACTATGACGCGCTGGAACGATACGCCGTGGCGGAGTGGCACGGCGGCAAGGTACACCGCATTCGTCCCCATGTTCTGCACCTGATGCGCGGCCAGATCTTCGAGCTGGAGGGCTGCCGCTTCTTCACCATGGGCGGTGCCAAAAGCCATGATATCGAGGATGGGATTTTGGAGCCGGATGCCCCGGATTTTGAGCGAAGGCTCACGATGCTCCAGCGTAAGCCCAGAGCGAGGTACCGCGTCAACCACATCTCGTGGTGGGCGCAGGAGCTGCCCTCCGATGAGGAATATGCCGAGGCGCGGCGAAGCCTCGACGCGGTCGGCTGGCAGGTGGACTACATCATCACCCACTGCGCTCCCACCAGCATCGCCCTCATGGGGACCCGTCACAACGAGGCGGACCGGCTCACGGATTTCTTGCAGGAGGTGCAGGAAAGAGCAAAATATCACTACTGGCTGTTCGGCCACTATCATGACAACAAAGCCATTGACGAAAAGCATATTCTGCTCTGGGAGCAGATCGTGCGGATCATCTGAAGTAGGTCAAAGCAGAGGAAAACACGGTGACACCGCCGTGCTTTTCTCTGCTTTGAGCGTTGATCAGGCGCACCGCGCCGGAAAGGAGAAAGCCCATGAACATTCGCAAACCCACAGATTACATCACCATGTTCACCACACTGGACACGCTTATGGCGGCGCAGCTCCCGCAGATGGAGTTGTACCGCGAGATCGGTCGAGTGGTCAGCGGCAGGAGCGAAAAAGGCGCGGCTGTCGCGGCGTCGGAATACCTTCAAGCGGCCTATCCCACAGCCGAGGGCTTCTCTCCCCGCAACCTGCGCCGTATGCGAGAGTTTTACGCAGCCTACGAGGAATCCCCTGAAATCATACGGCTGGCAATGAACCTCGGCTGGACGCAGAATGTGGCGATTTTAGAACGGTGCAGCAGCAACGAGGAACGGGCGTGGTACATCCGAGCCGTGCTGCGTTTTGGATGGAAGAAAGCAAAATTGCTGGACGCCATAGAATCTCAGGCGTGGCTGCATTCTTCTCTCGACGAACAGGCGGTTTTCTGCTATACTGGTGAAAATGAAGTAACGCGGGAGAGCGAGAGCGATGAAGAAGATACTCTTTGTGTGTCATGGAAATATCTGCCGCAGCCCCATGGCCGAGTTCGTGATGAAGGACTTGGTGAAGAAAGCGGGACTGGCACCGCAATTTCATATCGAATCGGCGGCCACCAGCCGGGAGGAGATCGGCAACCCGGTCTATTCTCCGGCGCGGCGCAAGCTGGCGGAGCATGGGATCTCCTGCGACGGCCACGCGGCGCGGCAGCTTACCAATGCCGACTACGAAAAATACGATCTCCTGATCGGTATGGACAGTGCGAACCTGCGGAATATGCACCGCATCTGCGGCGGCGACTTTGCCGGCAAGCTGCACCTCCTGATGGACTACACCGACCGCCCCGGCGATGTTGCCGACCCGTGGTATACCGGCGATTTCGAGGCGACGTGGCAGGATGTGCTGGCGGGATGTCAGGGGTTGCTGCGTGAAATAACCGGCCATCATCATACGAGGGAATGAACACGAAAAAAACAGAAAAGCCATTCGTAACAGTACAGTCGATTTCCTCGTTTTCACTAAGGATGCCGGTGACGACAGTATTGAAGTCCGTGTGCAGGATGGCGAGGTCTGGCTGACTCAGGATGGGATCGCACAGCTTTTTGATGTAGACCGAAGCGTAGTGACCAAGCACCTCAAGAACATCTTTCAGGATGGGGAGCTGGCAGAAAAAGAAACTCGTGCAAAATTTACACAAGTTGCTGACAACGGAAAAACCTATCAATATCATTCAGGACAAAAATTATCAGAGTGACTTCGACCGATTGATGGCGGAAACGGCTGAAACAAAATATCCGAATTGAAGCCACTTGCCACAAGTCAAAAAATCCGAACATTATCATCAATGGTGATACGTTCGGATTTTTGATTTTTATGAGTTGTTTTATAATTTAGAAATTACTGTGGTTTGTAGCATATTCTCGGCCTCCTCCAAGCCTTGCATCACTTCCGCCATGATGCGAGTGGCCAAGATAAATCCTGAACTGAACGCTTCACACTCAGTGATGCAGGACAGTTCACTTGTGCAGTCCTTGAATTTTTCAAAGGTTTCTTTTTGTTTCATTGTCAGACTTGAGTTCAGGTCTCCCTCGTTTTTGCATATCAACTTAACTTAACGAGTTTGCCACCCTCGTTTCTCAAAGAAACAGTTGATATTATCAATCAAACGATTTATAATATCAACTGTGATAATAGTTGTATGGAGGCTTATTATGACTACTTCTGAACAGATACGAGTTCTTTGTGTGCGTTCTGGCGTAAGTTTGTCAGAATTGGCAAGAAGAATAAATCAAACACCACAAAATTTCAGTGTTAAACTTAAGAGAAATACGGTTACACAAGATGAGCTAAATCAAATTGCTAATGTGCTCAATGTGAAATATGAACAGTATTTTGTTTTAGCTAATGGAGATCAGGTTCGATAAATAAAGAGAAGGTAAAAAAATGGATACAAACATTATTTATAATATAGATTGCGTCGCCGGAATGAATCAAATGATAGATGAGGAGTCTATAGACCTTATCATCGCGGATCCACCATATTTTAAGGTTATCGGCGAAAAATGGGATTATCTTTGGAGAACAGAAGAAGACTATCTTGAATGGTCAGAAAAATGGATTGCAGAAGCTGCCCGTGTTTTAAGAATGGGCGGTAGTTTCTATTTGTTTGGTTATTTTAGAATGTTAAGTAGATTGTTGCCTATTTTAGAAAAGTATGGTTTTGAACTTAGACAACAAATAGTATTAAATAAAGGCATGCAAGCTGTATCTGGGCGAGCAACTAAAAATTATCGAATGTTCCCTAATGTGACCGAAAGTATTTTATTTTTATGTAAAGATCCCAAACCTTTTGCAAAATCCTTTTTAAAGCAAAGGCAAAAAGAATTAGGTTATTCCGCAAAACAAATCAATGAGATGTTGGGTGTCAAATCAAACGGTGGCGGTATGTGGAGTATTTATACAGGCAAAAATGTTTGCGAGCAATTACCCACTGAAGAATTGTGGGACAAATTGCAAACAATTCTTGAATTTAACATTCCATACGATAAGATTAGTCAAACATATCATGCACAAATGGGGTTAACAGATGTATGGGATGATGTGAATTTTTATGAAGAAAAAGACCGCATCCATCCTACCCAAAAACCACAAAAACTGCTTGCAAGACTAATTCTTGCAAGCAGTGATGAGGACGATATTGTTTTAGATCCATTTATGGGTGGAGGTTCAACAGCCTTGGCTTGTATTAATAACAAGCGTAATTATATTGGATTTGAAATAGAACAAGAGTATTACGAAAAGTCGTTAGAACGATTAGCATGTAGACAGATGGCGCTATTATAATTATCTTAAATCGATAAACTGTGAGCGTAACGATAGTGGTATATCTGCTTTTTTCAAAACGATTTTAGGCAAATATATTTCATCCGCGAATTTGTTGCATAGATCGGCATTGGTTATATTATTAGTTTTCCTTATGTCTTCTAATAATTGCAATAGCTTTTCTTTATTTAATCCATTAACACGAGCAGATGGGCTGTATTTTTTAATAACATTTTTAATGTTAGCTACACTTATGGTAGTTGATCCAGAATATGAACTTAAAGGAAGTAGTACATCTGAATAAGTATTGTTTTTGGATGGGAATACATCGGTGATTATATTGCCATCATTTGTGATTTTTGATCTGTAAATCAAAGTTGGTTCTGTTAATGCGAATTTTAGCATATGAGGCCACATGTTAAACGGTGCTTTAGATGTTGACTGTGAACGAATATTGAGATAATAGTCAATCATACAGTACGCAAACCCTTTACTCTTTGGGTCAACTTCCCATATTGATGCAATAATGTCGTTGTTGTTGCTATCATATATGGATTCGAATTCAAAAAGAACAAAGTAATATCTGTAAGGATCCAATAACTTTGCAAACTCGTCATTGTTTCGGATTGCTATTAACCACTTCGAATCATCTTTCCTATTAATGCTTGTAGAGCTGCATACAGCACATTCCGTTTCTAAACTTGAAACAACTGCACCACAAGCATTACAAGACCCTAATTGATCGACTCTATAACAAGTTTTAATTTCACCATGTCTTTCATCATCTATAACTAAATCATAACCACGAGCACCGGATTTTCCGCCAGGGTATCCTGTTACGACACTCACCAAATGCTGACCAACATATCCCATACGTGCCTGAGGCGTTTGTTGAGTTATTTTTGACCATGCATTAACTTTTGCTCTTAAATCAATATATAAATCTTTGATCAAGGCTTCAGAAGCTTCTATCGTTCCTAAAGTATAATTTAGCATAAAACCACTCCTTCAAATATATTTCCATTTTGTTCTAACACATTTCGACGTTTTTTACAATAGATTATTGGAGGTAATGCAATGTACTTTAAATATCTGTCGGCTGCGTTTGGCAGCGCCATGATCACATCGGTCTATTCGGCCAGTACCACGGGCCGCAGGGAACGGCGACATTGGCGGTCGTCGCTCCGGTCTGGAACATCATTTACAGTCTTGGCCTTTTGATGGGCATCGGCGGCAGCGTGATTTTCAGTACAAAGCGCGGCAGCGAGAAATGCGACGGGAGTGAGAACCAGTATTTCACATCGGCCGTGATCGGCGCAGTGATCTTATCCATTCTGGCATGGATCGGGGCCATATGCTTCGAGCGCCCCATCCTGACCTTCTTCGGAGCGGATGGCTCCTACCATTGTCCGCACCTATGCGTTATCCTTCCTGCTGCTGCCGTTCAACATCTTCTCGACCTATTATTTCCAGGCGATCATGAAGCCGAAGGCAGCGTTCGTTGTTTCTGTGGCACGGGGACTTGTCATCAGCGGCATTTTGATCATGGTTCTTCCTGCGCTGGTCAACGCCGATGCGATCTGGTTTGCGATGCCAGTCACGGAGCTGCTGGTCATGCTTTACGCCGCTTCGATGATCCGCAAATACACAAGGGCTTTGCCGGGAGGTACCACTTATGCAGATACCTGCCATTGAAAGCAATGCACCCTCGCTGATCTGAAGCTGCTCCCTTAATAGGCCGCCCTGCACGCAGCGCCTCCCTTGCGGTATGGGGACGTGTTCGAATCTATTTGTGCCATGATAAGATAACAGCAAAAACAAAACCACCCTAACGGGTGGTTTTGCTTTTGCTGGGACTACTTCATTCGGCCGTCGCCGGCCATGAGGGCGGTCATCTCCTCAATGCGCTCCAGTGGGAATGGGGGCCCACACAGGGGCCTCATGGCGATGGACATGAGCTTCATGGGGTTGTCGTCCGCCGCCACACGGTTGGAGCTGAGCGCGCCGCAGCGCTTGCAGCGGTGGATGATCGCCCATTCACCGCCCCTGCGTACCCAGACCGCCACCGGCTCCATGATGCCGCCGCAGTCGGCAGCCCGGTCGCCGGGCTCGATGTCTACGTGCAGGCTGGAAAGGCAGTTGGGGCAGTGGTTACGGTGGTCGCTGCCGGCCTCCTGCGGTGTGCAGAGTCGGCCGCAGACCTTGCAGGTGAAGGTGTCATTGCAGGGATGGGTCTTGTAGTAGCCTTTTTCAAAAGTCTTCCGCTTGTTTTCGCGGTTCATGGTGTTTCCTCCTGAAGATGTGTTTTCATGCTCCGGGAGGAATGGCGTGCATATCGCCATCGATCGACAGGGGCAGGCGTGTTTGCTCTTGTCAATCGATGGCTGCCAGACCTCCCGGTCAGGCCACACGCTCCAGTGTCAGAGTATTGAGATTCAAACGCGTCTCCTTAATAAAATGTGTATTGTGCCCTGCGGGCACTGACGACAGGGTACTCTCCGTGCCGCCGTTTGTCAAGAGCCTACGCGTGCCTGAACACCTTTTTCTCCAACGCAAAGATGCGCGGACTGAAGGTGTCCGGCTCCATCGTATCATACGTCTCGCGGTAGATCTCCATACGGCTGTCCACCGCGTCGATCAGGCTCAGCAGCTCCGCCTCGGCGCACAGAGGGCGCACCGCCGCGCCGAACTCCGGCTCACCGTGGTGGGAGAGGATCAGGTGCTGCAGCAGCACGGATTTCTCCTCCGGCACGCCCAGGCGGGCGGCAGTCTCCGCCGCGTCCTGCGCTCCCATGACCAGGTGCCCCAGCAGCTGACCCTTAATGGAGTAATCCGTGGCCAGACCCAGCTGCGAAAACACGAACTCCTGCGCCTTGGCCATATCGTGGAGCAGTGTCCCCGTCAGCAGCAGGCTGCGGTCGATCGTCTCCGGGTACATTCCCGCCAGGAAGTCCGCGATCTTCACCATGTTGGTGGTGTGCATCAGCAGGCCGCCCAGAAAGGCATGGTGTACGCTCTTGGCGGCGGGGATGGACGCGAGCGTCTCCCCGTGGGCCTCCAGCATGGCCTCGGCCACGGCACGGTAGTCCGGGTCCGTAATGGAGGCCGCTGCACGGCGCAGATCCTCCATCGCCGCGCCGCAGTCGATGGGCGCAGTGGGCACCAGGGCGGACACATCCACCGGATCCTCCTGGGCCGCCTGACGGATACGCGCGGCGGTGAACTGCGCGGTGCCCCGATACTCACCCACGGTACCCCGCACCTTGACCACGGTGCCCTCGTCGGCGGCGGTCAGCGGCCCGGTATAGTCCCAGACCTTCAGCTCCATCGTGCCGGTACGGTCGCTGAGCGCTCCGGTCAGGAATGGCTTGCCGTTGGCGGCCACCTTGGGGTTGGCGGACTTGAGTATGTAGTAGCCCTCGATCTCGTCGCCGGGGGTCATGGCGTTGATGGACTTGTTGTATTCCACAGGCATATCCTCCCTTTCTCATATTATTGCTATGATACCACGTTTGCCGAAAGCGGGCAAGTGCCCAGGTGATCATGCCGTTTCCCCTGCAACGTTACCGCCAGACAAAAATTTTGGCAGTCAAACACCGTTTGTATTTTGGTTCGCGACAGGAAAACTCGTAAAAGTCCCTCATTGTTAATAACTTTTACAAGTTTCTTTTTACGGCAATTCTTTACAGGTTTCGACCTTTTATTTATGACATTTTTATGTACACGCCGCAAAGATTAACGTGCAATTTATTCACGCAGTGTTATAATCTGAGCATGATTTTTCGGGACGATCCGGACGTTCCGGAAAGAGAAAATCCACTTTACAAAGGAGAGTGTGTTTTTGTGACGACATTCATCATCGGTCTGGTCATCCTGATCGGCGGCGCAGCCCTCTACGGTCGTTTCTGCGAAAAGGTCTTTGGGCCCGACGACCGCAAGACGCCCGCCTACACCAAGGAAGACGGCGTTGACTTCGTTCCCATGCGCGGCTGGAAAAATAGCCTCATCAACCTGCTGAACATCGCGGGCACCGGCCCCATCCTCGGGCCGATCCAGGGCATCCTGTTTGGACCCATCGCGTTTTTGACCATCCCCATCGGCAACATCATCGGCGGCGCCATGCACGACTATTTCTCCGGCATGATCTGCCTCCGCGACGGCGGCACCCAGATGCCCGAGATGATCCGCCGCTACTCCACCAAGGGGATCTATAAGTTCTACAACGTGTTCGTGTGCGTGCTGCTGCTGCTGGTGGGTGCCGTGTTTATCTACACTCCCGGCGACATCGCCGCGACCCAGGTGTTCGGCTTTGACGGTAAGGCCACCTCTGTTTCCACGTGGGTCATCTACGGTGTCATCTTCCTGTACTACCTGATCGCCACCGTGTTCCCCATCGACGCCATCATCGGCAAGATCTACCCCATCTTCGGCGGTATCCTGCTGTTCTCCGCCGTCGGTATCTTCATCGGCATCTTCGTCACCGGTATGCCCCTGATGAACATCTGGGACAGCTGGGCTGCTCCCGTGCTGAGCCTCACCGGTGCTGACGGCACCGTGGGTACGTTCACCTACGCGGACTACTTCACCAACGGTCACTTCCTGCCCATCTTCTTCGTGACCGTGGCCTGCGGCATTCTGTCCGGCTTCCACTCCACCCAGACCGCTATCATCTCCCGTACCATGAAGAGCGAGCGTCAGGGCCGCAACACCTTCTACAACATGATGGTGCTGGAAGGCTTCATCGCCATGGTTTGGGCTGCCGGCGCCATGGGCGTGTACAACCTGGCGCTGCAGGAGCCCAATGCCGAACTGGCTACCGGCACCGTGGGCGTGGTCTGCAAGTACCTGCTGGGCAACGTGGGCGGCATCATCGCCCTGATCGGCGTCATCGTGCTGCCCATCACCTCCGGTGATACGGCGCTGCGCGCCCTGCGTCTGAGCCTGTCTGAGACAATGCACATCGACCAGTCCACCAACGGCAAGCGCATCAAGCTGGCTGTGCCTATCTTCGCGCTGGTCATCGCCATCCTCGTATTCGCCAAGGTCAACAACGACGGCTTCATGATCCTGTGGCGTTACTTCGCATGGGCGAACCAGACCCTGTCCCTGTTCGCCTTCCTGTGCATCACCGCGTGGATGTTCGAGAACGGCAAGGGCAAATGGGCTTGGATCCCCATGATCCCCGGCTGCTTCTACACCTTCATCTGCGTGACCTACATCGCCAACGCCCACATCGGCTTCAATATCCCCTGGACGCCCGCCTACATCATCGGTGTGGTGTGCGCCATCGCCTATGTGGTGGGCTGCTGCGTGTACGGCAAGAAGCGCGCTGCCAGACTGCTGGCTAAGTAAGTTCTCTCCTCTCCTCAAATCGGTATAGCAAATAACGTACAAAACATGAGGGACGGCATATGCCGTCCCTTGTGTTTTTTTCTCCCGGCTGGTATAATCCCCTTATCAAAACGAAGGGAGTGCGCTCCATGAAACGCTGTCTTGTCCTCTCCGACTCATTCAAAGGCACGCTGTCCTCCCCGGACATCTGCCGCATCGCCCGCAGTCTCCATATCCCCGGCTGGCACATCGACGCCCTGCCGGTGGCCGATGGCGGCGAGGGCACCACAGACTGCTTTCTGGATGCCTGCGGCGGACAGCGTATCGCCCTTCCCGTGTCCGGTCCCTTTGGCGGCACTATCGATGGCTTCTACGGCCTGCTGCCAGACGGGACGGCGGTGGTGGAGTGCGCCGCAGCAGCGGGTCTGCACCAGGCCGAGGGCCGTCCCGACCCGGAGGCGGCCACCACCTACGGTGTGGGACAGCTTCTGGCCCACGCGCTGGATCACGGCGCAAAGCGCCTGATCCTGGGTCTGGGCGGCAGCTGCACCAACGACGGCGGCTGCGGTGCGGCCGCGGCGCTTGGCGTTCGGTTTTACGACCGGCAGGGCCGCGGCTTCGTGCCCACCGGCGGCACGCTGGCGGACATCGAGGCTATCGACCTGTCCGGGCGGCATTCCGGCCTGCGGCCCGGTGTGCTGACGGTCATGTGCGACATCGACAACCCCCTGTACGGTGAAACCGGCGCGGCGTACATCTTCGCTCCGCAGAAGGGGGCGAACGATGCCTGCGTGCAGCGTCTGGACGCGGGACTTCGGCATCTCGCCGCTGTGCTGCATGCACAGCTGGGTGCGGAGGTGGATACCCTCCCCGGCGGCGGTGCCGCCGGCGGCTTCGGCGCTGGCTGCGCTGCGCTGTTGTGCGGTGCCCTGCGCTCCGGTATCACGACGGTGCTGGACACCGTGGACTTCGACCGCCGCGCAGTGGGCTGCGACCTAGTGGTCACCGGCGAGGGTTCCTTTGATGCCCAAAGCCTGGGCGGCAAGGCCATCAGCGGCGTGGCAGGCCGGTGTCAGAAGCTGCGTGTCCCCGCTGCCGTGCTGGCCGGGCGTGTGGCACTGACACCGGAGCAATGGGCACCGCTGGATCTGCGGGCCGTCCGCAGTATCAACCCTACCGGGGCGACCCTTGAGGACGCCCGAGCCAACGCCGCCGCCTATTACCGGACGGCACTGGAAATGCTGCTGAAGGAGTGGAAGTGATATGGCACAGGTCATTGAGATACACGACTTTTCCGACCCGGCGCTGGACGTCTACGCCCGGGCCACGGAAAACCAGCTGGTCAACCGGGCCGACCCGGCCAACGCCCTGTTCATCGCCGAGAGCCCGCTGGTCATCGGCCGTGCGCTGGACGCCGGGTGCGTACCGGTGTCGTTCCTGATGGAGCCGCAGCACATCACCGGCAAGGGCGCCGAGATACTGGGTCGCTGTGACCCGGACCTCCCCGTCTATACCGCCTCCCTGGAGGTGCTGACGCAGCTCACCGGCTTCCACCTGACCCGCGGGATGCTGTGCGCCATGCGTCGTCCGCCCCTGCCCTCTGTGGCGGAGGTCTGCGCCAGGGCGCGGCGCATCGCCGTACTGGAAAACGTGATGAACCCCACCAACGTGGGTGCCATTTTCCGCTGCGCGGCCGCCCTGGGCATGGACGCCGTCCTGCTGACCACAGAGGGCAGCGACCCCCTGTACCGCCGGGCTTCCCGGGTAAGCATGGGTAATGTATTCCTGGTGCCATGGACCTATCTGCCGGAGGGCGACTGGACGGCGGCACTGCACGATCTGGGCTTCACCACCGCGGCCATGGCCCTGCGGGAGGACTCCCTGCGGCTGGATGACCCACGCCTGTTGTCAGCGGAGAGGCTGGCGGTGGTGCTGGGCACCGAGGGCGACGGGCTGGCCGACGGCACCATCGCCCAATGCGACCACACGGTGATGATCCCCATGACCCATGGGGTGGACAGCCTGAATGTAGCTGCCGC
>UMFO01033960.1_pt1 | contig 12105 bp, 10 predicted proteins | sample 1965051 | NCBI WGS metagenome assembly UMFO01 (sample SAMEA4836050, study PRJEB28245) | human gut metagenome | biome: gut microbiome; material: fecal sample | place: Denmark | collected 2008
CAAAAGGCGTGCGGTAGATTTGGCGCTTTTTGACAAACGGTGGCAAGAACAACGCCGAAGCCAAGAGGTTCGTCGACTGGGCCGCTTCCAAGAAGTTTGCCGAATTCATCGTCGCCAACAAAATCAATTACGTTCCGACCCGCAATGACGTGAAGACGGACAATCCCATTCTCGATCTCACCAAGATCAAGATGATTCCGACCGACGTCACCTGGAAGGGCGAAAAGCGCAAGGAATACACCCAGCGCTGGATCAACGAAGTCATCAAGTAAGACTTCGCCTCACACGAACGCCGTCCGGCAATTTCTTTAACGGCGGCGCTCGCCGGCAATACATATTTTTTTCATTGGCGTTCGGAAGCTGACATTTGCGCGGCCTCCCTCTTCTCATTTTTGTCGAAACACTATGACGGCCTCTTCCGGTGCAACGGGACGACACGCCTCACCGTGGCGGTGCTGTGGCTTTTGATCAGCGTCTTCGTGCTTTATCCGCTCTGCCGGCTTCTTGCCATGACCTTCTGGGGCGAGAGCGGGTTTACCTTTGAAAATCTCAAGCCTACAGCATGTCTGTTCCGTTCCTGCCCGGCACTGGGCTTATTGATGTCGGCGCCGAACTCAAGGCAACGTTTACGCCCGACGCCGGTGTAATCATCAAGCGCTAAAGAGGCTACAGCCAACAAAAACGCCGTCGGTTCATTCCCCGGCGGCGGTTTTGTCGGCTGCCTGTGTTTCTATATCTCAGAACATTTGTGGTTCTCAGGCGTTGAGCACAAAGAACTTTTCCACCATCCCCTCGTCGCTCACGCGCACGGCGTATCGATGCAATCGTGCCTGACGCAGCAGAGCCTGGTCGATATCGTCCTGCACTTTACGCGCTTGCTTTTGCAGATCGGCAAGGAACCCGTCGTGAATTTCCGTGAGTTCCTGAGCGTGCTTGGCAATAGCAGCAGCACGCGAAATTTCATGTTCACCGGCCGTTCTCATGTGCGAAGGATTGAGCTTGTCGTGCGCTACCTTCTGAGCGGCAGCAATGAGCGAGCGCACGTCCGTAAACTGGTTGACGTCGCCTGCGACCGCATTGGCGCAGCGTACTTCCTCTTCAAACGAATCGCCGATCGACACGCGCAACAGCGAACAAATGCGCATGAAGCGAACAGTCAGATCGCGCACGTACATATAGGCGATGGCGTGAACCAGGGCATCGTCAGCGTCCTCGAGATTGACGACTGAGCCAGCTCTCTTTTCAATCGCTTCGTCGATGCGGTCGGCCTGCTCGTGTATATCCTTGGAAATCTCATCGATTTCGGCAAGATACTCAGACACCCGGTCGGCTTCAACTCCGCTTTTGACGGCCGCGACAACGGCTGAAAGACTTGCGTAGCGCATCGTCCAGCTTGCGACCGTTTCATAGGCGACATGCTGCGGCAAATCGGCCAGGCGCTTTGCCACTTCCGCGTTTTCCTTTTCGAGTTCAGCGCGCAGTTCGTGCGGCATGCCCTTGGGATTGAAAGCGGCCCACAGGGCAGCCACAAGACCGAGTTTGGAACCTGCCAAAGACATCTTCATGGGGTTACCGAGCACTTCTCCCGTCTCGTCAATGGCAGTCACATGAGTAACGACGCCGGCCGACTTATCGTTGCGGAAAATGCCTTCCTTAAGTGCGGCTTCAAGCGCCGGCGCAAAGCTCACTGAGTAGATATGGCGCTCAAAGGCACTGCCCGGCACCCAGGCGAGCTGGCAGACGTGGCTAAAGAGCGCTTCGAGGTTGCGGCGCGTCTCATCGGTCGACTCGATTTCCATCCAGTGTTCGCGGTCAATCTTGAAGGCGCGCTGGATGAACACTTCGGGAGAAACTGCGTCTTCGCGCACGGTCGTAAGCGCGAGCATCGTCGGGCGACGAACGTTGATGGCGTCGAATTCCTGCACCTCCTGCGGCTTTTTCACCGCACCGCGAGCCGGATTTTCGTTGGGCACGGGACGACCGCTCTGAATATGCTTTGTCTTGGCAGTAGGTTTGCCGCCGCCCTCCTTGCTCAGTCGGCGCAGGACAAATCCCAGCACCACGAGCGCGACGACCATTAAAAGAAGGAAAACACCTGATAGTTCTTGCTGCATCTTTGGCGATCCGAAAGAAAAGCTTTCTCGCTTGGATTGTAGTCCGTTCGGTACCCATGCCGCCTACTGCAAACGCCCGAGAAACATTGGATTTTGTGCGTATTAACGGGCGTTGCGCCGGAACAATACGAACAACGACCTTCTCGTTTTTGCTAAGTCTCTGAATCCACTTCTTTTTTGTTTTCAAATTTACAAAGGCGCCCTGATACAATGCGACAAACAAAAAAACATCGGCCGCCTTTGAAGCTTTTCCCTTGCCCGCTTCGATTGAGACAGGCCCATTTAAGAACACTTTGGGAGACTTATTTTGCCCACCATTGCCAGCGGCTTTCGTCTTGCAAACAACGTCAAAATTCCGTGCATCGGCCTCGGAACCTGGCAGGTTCCCGACGACGAAAAACTGATTGAGCATATCCACGACGCCATCAATATCGGCTATCGTCACATCGATACCGCTTTTATCTACGGAAACGAGGCTGGCGTGGGCGAAGCCATTCGCACCTGCGGCGTTCCGCGTGAAAAGATCTTCGTCACAACCAAGCTCTGGAACGCCGACCGCGGGTACGACGCCGCCATGCGCGCCTTTGACAACGCCCTTCAAAAGATGGATCTCTCCTATCTGGACATGTTCCTCATTCACTGGCCAGCCGCCAAGGGCGAACCGATGACCTGGCAAAGCATCAATTCCGGCACCTGGCGCGCCCTCGAAGACCTCTACGAGCAGGGTGTCGTGCGCGCCATCGGCGTAAGCAACTTCCTGTCGCATCATCTCGTGCCGCTGCTCGCGCGAGCCCGCATTGCACCGATGGTCAACCAGATCGAATTTCACCCCGGCTACCGTCAGGCAAGCACGTTCGACTTCTGTGCGAGCCGCAACATTCAGGTCGTTGCCTGGTCACCTCTGGCGCGCGGTGCCCTTGTGCGCAACCCGGTAATCCTTGAGATCGCCCAAAACCATGGCGTCTCGACCGGTCAGGTGTGCCTGCGCTGGTGTCTGCAGCACGGCGCGGCAGCTGTCGTGAAGTCCTTGTCGCCCGAACGGCGCCGCATGAATGCGGATCTTTTCAGCTTCAGCCTGACGGCTGAAGAAATGGATCGTCTCGACAATATGCCGCAGACGGGATTCTCAGGTCTGGATCCGGATCACGTGACGTTCTAAAACGCACTTTCGCCGACGAAAAAAGGACGCTTTCCTCGATGGAAGCGTCCTTTTTCGTCGATGATTTGAGAAACCTTTACATCTCCAAGCCCTCGGCGATTCGTTTGCCGCGAGGTGTGCCGTAAGTGAGAGCCACACGCGGCGAGAGCGCAAAGTAAAGACTCCAGCCGATGCTCCAACCAAAGAGCTGAATCAGACTGAGTTCGGTGAGCGCCAAACCGAAGTACCAGCTTTGCAGCATGGCCACACAGGGCCCCATCAGCCAGACACCGACTACGGCAAAGGCCACGGCGTTGGGCGAGCGCTTAGCGGCAATCTGCCAAATAACCCAGACGCCGATAATGATGGAGACAAGTCCGGGTACTACGGCCACGAAAGCAGCCTGCATAGTCTGAGAGTTTCGCGCAAGCATGAACCAGAGCTCGCTCGTCATGTAGGCCGTCTGCCACACGAGTGTCAGAAGCCAGCCAATCTGCCCGGCCAGGAAAAGCCACATCACTCCACCAAAACCGCTTTTGGCACGAGGTGACGTGAGAACGGGCGGGCGCGTCTGTGCATAGCGCCCGACAAAGAAAGTGGGAATCAAAACCACGGCTGCCGCGAGAAGCCAGCCGACCAAACCTCCGAACATGTGCATACTTTGAGTTTTCCGTACAAAAGTGGTTTGCGCAATTTAGCAAAAGAAATGCACCTTGGCGCCTCGTCTACCTACCGCTTGTGTTACCTGATTTTGTGATGCGGATGTCCGCAGCAGCAGTCGAGCTCAAACTCCCGACAGCAGTCGCAGGAATCGGTGTAGGACTCCAACTCCTGCAGAATGCCGCAACTCTTTCCTTCGTGATCTCCCGTACAGTGGCACTCAAGCGCCTGCAGCTTTTGCTTGAGTTCCGTCAGCTCCTGAATGCGGTTGTCAATGTCTCGAATATGCGCGCCGATCGTCTCGTGCACCACCCCGAACTCGCACGGCTGAGCGTTTTCCAAATTGGCCAGCTTGGCTATCTCCTCAAGACTCATGTCAAGCAACCGGCAGTGACGGATGAAGTGAAGTCTTGCAAGGTGCCTTCGCGTGTAATTGCGATAGTTGTTCTCTAGCCGCAACGGAGCCGGAAGCAGCCCTTGCGCCTCATAAAAGCGGATGGTCTCCACAGCTACGCCGGAGCGTTGTGCGAGTTCGCCGATTCTCATGCGTTTCCCCGTCTGCGAAAAATTCTTGACACTGTAGCGACTACAGGGTTTTTAATGTTACTCGTTAAAGAAACTTTTTTGTTCGCCCCATGACGACCTCTTCCTGTATCAAGCTCTACATTCCGGAGATGTGTTGCGGTGCCGAAACCGCTCTGATCGAAAAAGCCTTCAAAGGCAGTGACCTTGTCAAGGACATTCGATTCGACACGCTCGCTCGCACCGCCCTCTTTACGCCGGCCAATGAGAACGTCACCGCTGCAATGCTCATCACCATCGTCGACTCTGTGGGTATGCAGGCAAACGAAATCCGCGAAACGATCCTCTCGGAAATGGCAATTCGCATCGAGCGCATGCAAACGGACGCCGATGTCACGCAAGTTCTTGATCTTGTCGGACTTGACTGCGCCGTCGACAAGATCAATCGCGTCGTGAAATTTCATACGGACGCCGAACACTGCTTTGCCATTCTCGAAAAACTGCAGAAAGCGGGTTTTGACGCGGTGGTCGTCGCCGCTGGCAAAACGGATGCAGCCCAAACCAAGGGCGAATCCATTCCCTGGCTGCGCTTGGGTATCGCGCTCGTCTTTGCGGCCGTTGCGGAAGCGATCGAACTTACGCACGCGCTTCCTGAGTGGGCGATCATGGCCTGTGCCGCCGTTGCCATCGTGCTTGCAGGCTTTCAGACGATTCTCAAGGGGTTCGGCTTTCTCCTTCGCCTGATCTTCAACATGGACACGCTGATGAGCGTGGCCGTGATAGGCGCCGTTTGTCTGGGTGCCTGGCCCGAAGCTGCCATGGTGATGGTGCTCTATGAAATCGGAGAAGCTATCGAAGATATGAGCATGACGCGTGCACGAAACGCCATCCGTAAGCTCATGGACGTGGCACCGGCTGAAGTCACTGTCAAGGTGGGAGAAAGTTGGCAACGCATGAAAGCCGAAGCGGTTCCTGCAGGCTCGCTCTATCGCATTGAGCCGGGCGAGCGAGCCGCTTTGGACGGCATGGTGGAGGACGGTACGGGATCGATGGACGAATCCATGATCACGGGAGAGTCGATGCCTGCCGCAAAAACGGTCGGTTCTCGTGTCTTTGCGGGCGCCCTGGCGCTTGAGAGCGCACTTACCGTGCGCGCCACGGCCGCGGCCGCCGATTCGATGAGTGCACGCATCATCCGCGCCGTGGAGGAGGCCGAACAGAAGAAAGCCCCCCTGCAGCGCTTCGTGGACAAATTCGCCTCACGCTACACCCCGGCGGTGTTTGCTCTTGCTATTCTCACGGCCGTTCTCGGTCCGATTTTTTCGAGTGAACCCTGGACAGTCTGGATCTACCGTGCTCTGGTGCTGCTCGTTATTTCCTGCCCCTGCGCTCTGGTGATCTCCACCCCCGTGACCATCGTCTCGGCCGTTTCTGCGGCCGCTCGCCGAGGCGTGTTGATTAAGGGCGGTGTGTACCTCGAAGCCGGCCGCACGCTCAAAAATGTCTGCCTCGACAAAACGGGCACCGTCACCAAAGGCAAACCCTCCTTGAGCAACATAACGCTCACAAGCACTGTGGATAAAAACCGGGCGATGCTGCTTGCCGCAAGTCTCGCCGCCATGAGCTCGCATCCGGTCAGCCGCGCCATTGCGGAGCATTTCGCCGAAGAAAACCGCTCGACGCTGCCCGTAAAAGACTTCAAGGCGCTACCGGGCAGCGGCACGCAAGGAGTCATCGACGGATCGCTCTTTTTCCTCACCAATCTCACCTGGCTAAACAGTCGCGGGAGTGTGATGCCCGATGTGACCGCAGCCTTTGATGCGGCTCACGCCAAGGGGCAAACGGCCGTGGCATTGAGCGATATGTTCGGTGTCGTTGCGGTGTTTGCCGTTGCAGATACCTTAAAGAGCAACTCGGCTCAGGCAATCGCGCTCATGAAAAAGGTGGGACTCACGCCGTGGCTGCTTACCGGTGACAACGCTCGGGCGGCCGAAGCCATCGCTCAAAAAGTGGGCATCGACAACGTCAAGGCGGATCTTCTGCCGGAGCACAAGCTCGAAGTCATTGAAGAACTGGAGTCTAAGGCGCCGACAGCCATGGTGGGCGACGGCATCAACGACGCACCGGCGCTGTCGCGCGCACGCATTGGTTTTGCCATGGGCATCAAGGGAGCTGATACGGCCATTGAAGCGGCCGACGTCGCCATCATGGACGACAACATCGCCAAGATCGCCTGGTTTAAGAAACTATCGGAGTTGACACACTCCACGCTTATTCAAAACATCGTTTTTGCGCTCGGTGTCAAGTTCTGCTTCATGATTGCGGCGCTTGCGGGATACGCCACGATGTGGATGGCGGTCTTTGCCGATACGGGAGTATGTCTGATCGTGGTGGCCTGGGGATTGCGCCTGATGCGATCGGCAGGCAAGGTCGACCGCATGCTCAGTGCTTAGAAGACTATTCTCGCCTCAGAACGAAGTTGGGAATAATTGTCCTGAGCTTCTCGATCGTGGCGGCCGACGGCCATGTTTCGGGCACTGGATCCAGCGCGTTTTCCATGCCCGGCGCCTTGCGGTAGATCTGAAGCGCATATGTGTCGGCGCCACGCTCCTTAAGCCATCGGGCGATCGTGATCAGATCGTCTTCTCCTAGAAAACCCGGATGCGCCGTCGTGCGGGCTTCATACTTCACGCCTGCGCGGCGGATGATCTCGAAGCTTTCCAAAAACGCCTTGTGAGCGCCGTTGATGCCGGCAACGGCGTCAAATGCCTGCGGATCTTCGGGATTGCCTTTGACGTCAAGACCGACCCAATCGACGAGACCGATGCAATCCTTGAGGTGGCGCGGATAGGCGCCAGAGGTGTGCAGTCCCACCGCGTAGCCCTCGTCCTTTACCAGACGCACGGCCGCGGGCAGCGCCGGGTCCATACAGGGCTCACCTCCCGAAAACACGATGCCGTCGAGCAATCCCTTGCGCTTTTTCAAAAGCGTCTCGACGGAGGCCCAGGTGGGATCACCCTCTTCGCTGCGGCGCGAGCGCATCCAGCGGTTATGACAGTACGAGCAACGCCACGGACAGCCGCGCAAAAAAACAACTGCCGAGAGTTTGCCGGGAAAATCAATGCTGGTAAAAGGCGTTACCGCCGCGATGCGAAGCGCCGCGGCGGGGGTAAGAACGTCGAAATTGAGCACTTGTCCGATCAGCGAAAATGGGCAATGAATGGAATCTTCGCAATGCGATTACTTCGAAGCGCTGCAGCCGCACTTCGATTCCACGAAGTATTTGCGTTCTTCGAATTCGCCCTTCTTGCCGATGTTGAAGGATTGAACCGGACGATGGTAGCCCATCACGCGGGTCCACACTTCGCAGGGCTGACGTTCGCTGTCCTTGAGCTTGATGGTGTCGTTAGTCTTTTCGGTCATTGCATTTCCTCCTATGGCGCTGCGCGGCTTGTGCTTTGCAGCGGTCAGTCAAATTTTTTCGTTAGGCAGCCTTTTGAAGTTCGCGAGCCTTCTTGGCGGCCAAAAGTTCGGCATCGCACTTCGGGCAGAAGTCGTGACGTCCCGACAGGTATCCGTGTTTGGGACAGATCGAGAACGTCGGCGTAACCGTGATATACGGCAAACGGAAGCGCGTGAGCGTACGACGCACCAGATCGCGGCAGGCTTCGGCCGAGCTGATCGCTTCGTTCATGTAGAGATGAAGAACGGTGCCGCCGGTGTACTTGCGCTGCAAGTCTTCCTGCATTTCAAGAGCTTCGAACGGATCGTCGGTGTAACCCACAGGCAGCTGAGAAGAGTTCGTGTAGTAGGGATGCTGCGGCGTGCCGGCCTGCAGAATGTCCGGGAAACGCTTCTTGTCTTCTTTTGCGAAGCGATACGTCGTGCCTTCGGCAGGCGTCGCTTCCAGGTTGTACATGTGACCCGTTTCGGTCTGGAATTCAATCATGCGAGCGCGGACGTGATCGAGCAAACGCACTGCCATGTCGTGGCCCTTCTCCGTGGTGATGTCTTCGGCGTCGTCCGTGAAGTTGCGGATCATTTCATTTAAGCCGTTGACGCCGATCGTCGAGAAGTGGTTGCGCAGCGTGCCCAGATAGCGCTTGGTGTACGGGAAGAGCCCCTGATCAATGTGCTTTTGAATCGTCTTGCGCTTGATTTCCAGAGAATCGCGGGCAAGTTCAAGCAGGTAGTCAAGTCGCGCAAAGAGCGCCTCTTCGCTACCCTTGAAGAGATAGCCCAGACGCGCGCAGTTAATCGTCACCACACCGAGGCTGCCTGTTTGCTCCGCCGAGCCGAAAAGCCCGTTGCCTCGCTTGAGAAGCTCGCGCAGATCGAGCTGCAGGCGGCAGCACATCGAGCGAATCATGTTGGGCTTCAATTCGGAATTGATGAAGTTCTGGAAATACGGCAGCCCGTAGCGCGCCGTCATGTCAAAAAGCGGCAACACGTTGGGGCTGTCCCAGTCAAAGTCCGGCGTGATGTTGTAGGTCGGAATCGGGAACGTGAAGACGCGGCCCTTGGCGTCGCCCTTGGTCATGACCTCGATGTAGGCTCGATTGATCATGTCCATTTCCTTTTGCAGCTCGCCGTAGGTAAAGGGCATCTCTTCGCCGCCGATAAGCGGATGCACGTTTTTGAGATCTTCCGGGCAGGTCCAGTCAAACGTGAGATTCGTAAAAGGCGTTTGCGTGCCCCAGCGGCTCGGGACGTTCAGATTGTAGATGAGCTCCTGAATGCCCTGCAGCACTTCCTCGTAGGGCGTGTTGTCCTTGCGGATGAAGGGCGCCATATAGGTGTCAAACGACGAGAAAGCCTGAGCGCCAGCCCATTCGTTTTGCATCGTGCCGAGGAAGTTGACGATCTGGCCTGTGGCCGACGAGAAGTGCTTGGGCGCTCCCGCTTCGACCTTGCCCGGAACGCCGTTGAAGCCCTCCTGCAAAAGCGTGCGCAGACTCCAGCCCGCGCAGTAACCCGAAAGCATGTCCAGATCGTGAATGTGAAAGTCGGCCTGACGGTGGCACTGACCGATTTCTGGCGTGTAGATGTAGTTGAGCCAATAGTTGGCGATCACCTTGCCCGAAACATTGAGAATCAGGCCGCCCAGACTGTAGCCCTGATTGGCGTTGGCGTTAACGCGCCAGTCGGACTGATTGAGGTATTCGTTAATCGAGCTTTCGACGTCAACCCAGCTCTTCTTGGCATCGCGGCTGCGCGCACGTTGCTCGCGGTAAACGATGTATGCGCGAAGGGTTTCAAAGTAACCGGCTTCATAAAGCGCATGTTCAACGGCGTCCTGCACCTGCTCGATATGAGGCGTTGCCACGCTCAGCTGACGCAGTCGCGGCATCACGAGCGTTTCGGTAATTTCTTCGGCGCGTTCGCGGCCGAACTGATTGGTGGCCTTGCCGGCGCATTCGATGGCGTAAGCGATCTTTTGAGCGTCAAAGTCCTTTACCGAACCGTCGCGTTTGATGATGTGCTTGATCTCTACTGCCATTTCCTTTGCACCTTTGTTGTTGTTTGTCTCCGACGCCGTCAGCCGGCGCCCTCCTGCGTGAAAGCCGCCCAAAGACACCAAAAAACGCCTCTGCGGGCGTCTTTTTCATGGGTTGATAAGCAGCTCAGCACGCTCGAGTCTAGTCAATTGCAACCGCTGAGGCAATAGATAAAAAACGCATGTTCTCGGTTATTTCCACCAAATCCGACACTATATCTTGTGGTCATCCTTTTGAAACCCTTGTAAATCGGGACCCAAGGGACTTTAAATTTTTCTTCAATGTAGAGTTTGTTCGCAAAGATAGAAACAATTTGTCGCCGACGAGCCACGCAAGGTCATTTTGGGCACCCGGTAGGCCACTTTCTGCGCATTTTGTCCAATTTCAGTCTCAAATTGCACACACAAAGACATTATGGTGCAATATAAGGGAGAACCCCTATTATCAATTGCTTAGTACTAGGTTAAATTACGTACCGCAATAAGGCATCTGCGCCTCAATTGCCTCCCTGTGCGGCGAACTCCCGAGGGGCCGTTTTCGAAGCCCTCCCTCTTCGAAAGCGAGCATTGTAGTTTGCTGCATTTCTATGACCTGACCCATTGTTGGTTGGGTCTTTTTTTGTCTGCGCAAAATGTGAAGAGGCGCCCGAAAGCGCCTACCTCACTCTTTGATTCGTTCCTCTCGATTTAGCCGATCAGTACGTCGTACTGTTCCTGCGTATAAGCGGGTTCGGCTTCCAGGTGCACCGGCTTTTGCACGAAGCTCTGCAAAAGTTCCAGCGCGCAAGCCTCGTCTTCCAGAAAGAAATCGATCACCGGCTGCGAGGCCAAAATCTTGAAGGAATCGGCCTTTTCGTACTGTCGGTAGAGACGAACAATTTCACGCATGATTTCGTAGCAGATAGTGCGAGCTGTCTTGATCTCCCCTCTTCCGCCGCACAATGGACAGGGTTCGCACAGCGTGTGCGAAAGCGACTCTCTCGTGCGCTTTCTCGTCATCTCCACTAGACCGAGTTCGGTGAATTCCGAAATAGTGAGTTTGGTGCGGTCGGTCGAAGCCGCACGACGCAATTCTTCGAGAACGGCAACCCTGTGAGCCGGGTTCTGCATATCGATGAAATCAATGATGATAATGCCGCCGAGGTTGCGCAAACGCAACTGACGGGCAATCGTCTTCGCTGCTTCGAGATTGGTCTTAAAGACCGTCTCGGAAAAATCGCGCTTGCCGACAAATCCGCCCGTGTTAACGTCAACCGTTGTCATGGCTTCGGTGCAATCGACCACGATGTAGCCTCCGCTTTTAAGCGGCACGCGACGATCAAGCGCGCGCTGCAGTTCGGCCTCAACCTGCTGGGTTTCAAAAAGCGGTTCTTCGCCGGTATAAAGCTCCAGAAGCGGCAAAGCGCTCTGGGCATAGACCCGCGCAAACTCCTTGAGTTCTTCGAAGACTTCTTTGCTGTCGACAAGAATCTTTCGGGTTTCGGCCTGCACCATGTCGCGCAAAACGCGCTTGGACAACGAAAGGTCTTCGTACAGGAGGCTTGGCGCAGGAGACACGCTCGCCTTCTTGCTTGTTTCCTGCCACAAGCACCCCAGATAGCGCATGTCTTCGAGGAATTCCTCGTCGGTGGCCGATTCTTCGGCGCAGGTGCGTACGATGTAACCTCCCTTTTCATCGGCCTTTTTCAGACGCGTCACCTGCTCGCGCAATACTTCGCGGCGCGTTTCGTCCTCGATCTTCTGACTCACGCCGATGTGATCATCCTGCGGAAGGTAGACAAGCTTGCGGCCTGCCAAAGAAATGGTGGTCGTCAATCGCGCGCCCTTAGTACCGATCGGATCCTTGGCCACCTGTACCAGCAGACGCTGACCCTCGCCAATCAACTTTGCGATCGGGCGGTACTCGCCGTTTTCCTGCCGCGCTCCTTCGATGTCAAGCACATGCAGAAAAGCCGTGCGTTCCAACCCGATGTCCACAAAGGCCGACTGCATACCCGGGAGTACCCGCAGCACCTTGCCGACATAGACGTTGCCGACAAGGCCGCGGCTGGCGGCTCGCTCAATGTGGAGATCCTCCAAGATGCCGTCGACAAGGATCGCCACACGCGTCTCGCGCGGCGAGCAATTGATCAAAATATCCTGAATTTCCTGCATGGTTCGCTCAAGGCGGCCGC
>UMFO01012635.1_pt1 | contig 12099 bp, 11 predicted proteins | sample 1965051 | NCBI WGS metagenome assembly UMFO01 (sample SAMEA4836050, study PRJEB28245) | human gut metagenome | biome: gut microbiome; material: fecal sample | place: Denmark | collected 2008
GAAAATTTTATACTGAGAAATAAGTGTGTTTAAGAAACACACTTACTTTCATTCCTTCTCCCGCTTCTAGCGGGAGTTTTCCTTTATTTATACATCATACGGATGATATTTAGCCGAAACAAAAAAGTTTCAAAGTTTATAAGCCGTATAAAAAATTATTAGATATGAAAAACGAAAGTTTTTCATACCTCCTCCCCAAGTCTGGTAGCCGTTCTTACTAAAAAGAATGGCTTTTTTTTATGTTAGTAGTTCCTATAAATACACTCTTCTGTATGTCGGGTGAAGCGGCACGCTTCATTGAACCTGCATTTCTTTTTCAAAGCCGAATAAAGAGCTTACAGACTCATCATCATGTATTCTTGCGATTGCCGTTCCGAGCAGCGGTGCTACTGAAAGCTGTCTGATATTCGGCGGCATTTTTGACATATCCAAAGGTATGGTATTCGTTACTATACACTCTTTAATGGGTGCATTTGCAAGTCTTTCGATGGCAGGTCCCGAGAATACAGGGTGTACAGCACATACATAAATATCTTTTGCACCTTCTCTTTTAAGAAGTTTTGAAGCTTCACAGATTGTACCTGCGGTATCAATCATATCGTCAAACATTACACAGATTTTATCTTTTACATCACCGATTACATGGGATGCTATTGCTTCATTATGTTTATCACGGCGCTTATCTATGATTGCAAGCGGACACCCGATGGATTTTGCAAAATGTCTGGTTCTTTGAACACCGCCTGTATCAGGGCTTACTGCAACCATATCTTCACTGTCAATATTTAAGCTTTTAATATAATTAGTAAGAATTGATGTTGCAAAAATATGGTCTACAAGAATGTTAAAGAAACCTTGAATTTGTCCCGTATGCAAGTCCATAGCAAGAATTCTGTCGGCTCCTGCAGTAGTCAGCAAATCTGCAACGAGTTTTGCCGTAATAGCTTCACGACCGGATGTTTTTCTGTCCTGTCTTGCATAACCGTAATACGGAATTACTGCTGTAATTGTTTTTGCGCTTGCACGTTTAAATGCATCAATAATTATTAATAATTCCATTAAGTTTTCATTAACGGGATTGCACAAAGGCTGAATAATAAAAACGTCATCCCCTCTTACACTTTCTTTGACCTGGACATAAATTTCTCCGTCGGCAAAGTTCTTAACTACCATAGGACCGATTGAGGTTCCTAAATAATCGGCAATTTCCTGTGCAAGTTTAATATTTGAACGCCCGGCAAAAAGTTTTATATCATGCGTCGGGTTAATTGTTCGTTCCAACTGCGGGAATGTCATTTCTGCAACCATTCTTATTCCTTTCAAAGTTTATTAATGCTTTATTATTATATAATTTTAAGGTTCTGACCTCAATATTTTTTTAAGTAATATTACTAAAACATGTGCATGAAATTTTTTGTCATGTTTTTTTCAGAATAATTTAGCATAACTTTTAAAAGATGACCATTATTTGTCAATTAAGGAAAAATCTTTAGGTAATTCGTCCTCAAAAAGTTTTACAAATTGCCATGTCTTCATGTTGAAAGCTTCTGCAATCTTAAATAAAGTAGTGGTTTGAGGATCTTTAATTCCGCGTTCAATCGTGCTGATTATAGAGCCCGAAATATCATTTTCACTGGCAAGCATAAATTGACTTTGTTCGCCCCTGAGTTCTTTAACCTTTTTAGCTAAAGCTTTTAAAATCATTTGCTTTTTCTTATCGACTTGCATTTTTTTATTTTATACGTATAGTAAAATTATCGCTTTCACGAACGCGATGACACGTGGGTTAATTAATGTTAAAGCAGAAAAAGAAAATCCTTTTGGACCTCGACGGGGTGCTGAATACATACACAAATGACTATGAACCTTGCTATATCCCTCCGGCAAGAGATGATACGCTTGAATTTGTAAGGCAGCTTTCTCAAAACTATGAAATAAAATTATTTACCACACGTGATAAGTTTCTGGCATCAATATGGCTTATAGAAAATCATCTGGATGATTATATAAAAGATATTACTAATGAAAAAGAAGTTGCGTGGCTGATTGTTGATGACAGATGTGTCAGGTTTAACGGACATTATGACGAGCTTCTTAGAGATATTGATAACTTCAAAGTCTGGCATAAAAGTTAAAATCAACAAATGTTAAATTTTGGTTAAAAAAACGGGTTTTTAGCAAAAAAGTGACAATAATGTAAGTGTAGTTGATAAGAACTTAATTGAAAGGAAGTGTTAGATATGAAATTTTTAGTAAGAAAAGCTCCGGAAAATTTTATCAGAACAGTAAATGATGAAATCAGTTCTTTATTAAACAGACACTTTGACAGCTATTTCCCTGAAGCTGCTTATTGGGAAGAAATGGATAAATATTCAATGCCTGTTGAAATTTCAGATAAAGGTCGTGATTATGAAGTTAAAGCTGAATTACCTGGAGTTAAAAAAGAAGATTTAGATATCGACATTGATAAAAATTACATCTTAATTAATGCTAAAAAAGAAGAAGAAAAAACTCTGGATAATAAAACTTATAAAAAATCTGAATTTAAATATGGTGAATTTTCACGAACTGTATATTTCCCTGAGGAAATAGACACAGACAAAACAGAAGCAAAATTGGAACATGGAGTTTTAAAAATTCACGCACCGAAAAGATACACCGAAAAAGATGCTAAAAAGAAATTAACAGTTAAATAAAAAAATATAAATCATATAAAAAACAGGCAGATAAAAAAATCTGTCTGTTTTTTTTAATAAAAGTGCTTGATTTTAAAAAATGTTCATGATACATTTAATTTTGCTGACAATACGGGCTGCTAGCTCAGGTGGTTAGAGCGCACCCCTGATAAGGGTGAGGTCGGTGGTTCGAGTCCACTGCGGCCCATATTTAAAAGAAAGAGCTGAAAAGGCTCTTTTTTAGTATCTTTTTGAGTTCAAATCTGTATTATAGACGATTATATTTTTTTATTAAATATTTAAAAATTGTTAAAATCCTTTTATTCTAAGTATTTTCAGAGTACTTAATAGTTTTCTGGGACATTGAGACAGAAAAAATTTAATAAAAAATCAAACAGACAGCATGATTGAGGCTGTTTTTTAGTATTGAGATGTACCGGTCTTTTCTTGCACTTAACTACTCATTTTTTGCACTCCAAAGTCAAAAATTAAAAATCATTTTAGCCTAAAATCGGCATGTTGTTTAAACTTTTGCCCAGTGCAAGAAAGTGCAAAAAGTGCAATTTTATTTTTGCTTGCAAATTGAGATACTCAAAATTATCAATAAGATTAGGATATTTACGGAATTTTAACTTTTTATTTTATTCACATATCAATATAATTTAAAGCCATCAATAATTGAATACTGACCGCAGATATCTTCTTCTCCTACATGTATAATCTTAGCAGGACCTCTATTTTCATGATTTATAGTATTATCACATAAAGTTAATTCAACTTGATGTCCTTTGGCAGGTTTTCCTGCAACTCTTTTTCCATTAGTTTCACAACACGCTACAAGAACTAAATCCCTTTTTTCCATTTTTGGATTAGAATTAATATATTTTAAAATAGGTCCATCTGCAGTACACCAATTTTTATCTTCAATATTTCCGGTACCATGTCCTATCAATATATGTTTAATCTTATCTTTTGGAAATTTACCAGCTTTAACTTCATCTGCAATAACAGAAAGAGTCGCATTAAACTGTCTAACATTACCTGAGCAATAAAGATTTAACCCTGTTTCGTCTTTAAAAGTTTTTACTAAAGCTTCCGTATCTGATTGAGATATAAAACCTTTGTCACAAAGATTTTGATAAACACGACGATTAGCTTGATTTTGCCTTGAAACATTATTAATACTAATTAATACTTTATTTTGTTCCGCTAAAATATCCTGTCCTAAAAATTCATTATTAGTTTTAGATTCTATTATTGCCTTAGATGGAACAGTATTGCTTTTAATTGTTGAGTCAGATGACAGAGATGATTCTTTTATTGTTATTTCTGGAGGTTTAGTGACTCCTTTAATATCTATCTTCTTTTTGGGACTTGGGACTTTTTTTGCATTTTTTATAGACCGCATAAGGATATATATTGGTTTAGATAAAAATTTCATATAAAAAAAAATTGCTTTACTGTAACGAAATGTAACTATATCTTCCTATACAAAAATATTTACCCCCACTTGACTTCTGTCTCAAAACGAGTGATGAATGTGTTGCACAAAGCATTACAAGGATTTTGAGACAATGGAAAACCAAGTTGAGACAATCAAATACACTTCAGAGAAGGCAAAACAAAATGCTCTTGCAAAACTTGATTTAATCCGTAAATGGCAAGAGTTTCGCCGCAAAGCCGTAAACAAGTTTCAAGCGGACTATGATTTTGTCAAACTGCATAACAGTTCAAATTCCTACCTTTTCACTGTTTTAGGCAATATCTCCCGGGGAAGCCTGCATCGCTGGAAAACCATGCTCAATGGCACAGAGGATTACACAAGGTTAATCCCTAATTACAAATATGTTTCTGTAAACGAATACCGAACCTGTCTGACGGATGAAGAAATCAAAATATTTATGGGTTTACTTCTGCATCCCAATAGACTTTGTATAGGCAAAGCAGTTGCACTTACAAAATACAAACTCAAAGAGCAATGTCAATGTTTTATCCCTGCAGATATTACTTTTAGACGCTATGCAAAATGGTTTAAGGATAATAATTACGGCAAATGGGTGCTTGCACGAGACGGAGAAAAAGCCCTGTCAGACAAGGTCAACCGTACATTAAAAGAGATGCGCGCCTGCTTGATGTCGGAGATATTTTAGTTGCAGACGGTCATAAACTGGCGTTTCAAGTGATTAATCCGTTTACGGGCAAGCCTTGTCGAGCGACTTTGGTCGGATTTTTGAACTGGAAATCAACAGCTCTTGTCGGATACGAAATTATGCTTGAAGAAAACACCCAATGTATTGCAAGTGCCCTGAGAAACGCAATAATAAACCTCGATATGATACCCAAAATTGTTTATCAGGATAACGGCAGAGCATTTAGAGCAAAATACTTCACTGATGATAAAGGATTTACGGAACTTGGCTTTTACGGACTATATGCAAAACTTGGGATTGAAACGGTATTTGCAAGACCCTATAACGCACGAGCAAAAGTAATTGAAAGGTTCTTCAAAGAATTTCAGGAAGGCTTTGAAAAGTTAATGCCAAGCTACGTCGGCTCATCAATTATCAATAAACCCGCTTATTTGAAAAGAAACGAAAAATTTCACAAAAACTTACACAAAGATTTTGTTCCCACATTTGAAGAAACAATCAAAATGATTGATATGTGGCTTAAGTTCAAAAACTCTCAACCCTGCACAAATGCACCTAATATGACAATCGCAGAGGTTTTGGAAAGTCGCAAGAAACAGAATATTGATATAAACATGCTTGACGATTTGATGCTGGCAACTGAAGTCAAAACAATTCAGCGAAACGGCATAAGGTTCTTAAACTGCGACTATTTTGATGAAAGGCTATACGGGTTGAGAGGAAAAGTTTTAGTAAAATACAATCTGTTTAATTTAACAAGCGTTAAGGTCTTTACCCCCAAGGGCGAATACTTATGCACAGCAGGATGGGTAACCGAAACCCACCCGATGGCGAAGCTTTTAGGGACGGTTGAAGATTTAGAGGATTACAAACAAAAAATCCAAAAGCAGCAAAAGCTAAGACGAAAAACTATAAATTTAGTAAAGCAATATTTAAGTAACGAAGAAGTTAAATTTATTGAGTACAAAATGGATGAACCCAAAGAAGTTGAATTCAAACCGCATTCAAATAGCCTTCAAACACTGTTCAAAAATAATTCAGAAAAATATGAATACTTAATTAAGTATGATCCAAGCAATATTTGGATTGCAGAATTTAAAAATACAGAGGAGTACAAATTATTGTATGAATAAGACTTTTGTAAGGACAAATAACGTCAGAAACTTTATCGGACTTGTAGAAAATTTGCAAAATAAACCCAAAAACATCTCTAAAATGGGACTTGTATATGACGAACCGGGGCTTGGAAACTCACAAACGGCTTTGTGGCTTGCCTGCAAGTATGACGGGATTTACATACGAGCATCAAATGTTATGACAAGCAGGTTGCTTGTCGAAGAAATCGTTAGAGAAATGGACGAACTCCCACGATATTTGACTTCGGACAATTTCAATGTTGTGATTAGCAAACTGATTCAAAAGCCAAAAATTATTTTTGTAGATGAAATTGACTACCTGATGAATAATTACAAAAGCTTCGAAACCTTAAGAGATATACACGACAAAACAGATTGCCCGATAGTCTTTTTCGGGATGGGATTTGCTCACAGAAAACTTGAACGCTACAAGCACCTGTATGACAGATTTAGCGAGATTGTAAAATTCGAAACCTTTGGGGTAAATGATATTGCACAGATTATAAATCAGTTGGTCGAAATTCAATTTACTCCTGAATCAATTGAGTATATTCATAAAAAATACAATCGATTCAGGAAAATCGTTCAGCTTATAAATAACCTTGAGATTATTGCAAAAGAAAATAGTTTAGAAGAAATTACAAAAGAAGTTATGGAGCAAATTATATGAAGCGGATTTTCGGTAGGGCGCCGTGTGAGCGAAAGCGAACCCAGCCCGTAAGGTGGCGGTCAGACGTTACTCTGCCGACACCCCGAATAACCCAAGACGAAAGGACAACATGAATATAGAACGATTAGCAAAAAGATTAAAAGAGTTCACCCTTGCTGATATTGAAATGATTGCAGAATGTGATTGCAAAACAGAGCATGAACAGCAATAAAATACTTCTTGAAAACGGGATTTATAAATACAATGATAAACCCAAGACCGGAGAAAATTATGAAATATTCAGCGCGCAAAAGAATAAACACCTGAAAATCAGTATTGAAGACGCCAAAGATTATTTTATGAAAAATTATGTCAAAAAGTATTGCAAATTCGAGACTTAAAGAAATTATAATGCAATATTTAACTTTAATATCCTGCCGTTTTTGAATTGCTATTACCTGCACGAAATTGATATTGAATCGATAAAAGAGCTGTTTAAGAGCTGTGAATTAAGACACCTAAAGCCTCGCAGAATCAAAAATACAATGGCACTTCTAAACCAGTTGCTCAAGTATTTTCTACCCCTTGGTGTAATTGATAGAACTTGCGTTTATCAGGTAAAAAAAGTGCAGGATAAAAACCATTTTGGATTAGAAAACTTGATTTTTGAGGGATTTTAATGAGTAAAATGAAATTATTTAAACAAGCCGAACAAATGTATTTAAAGGGATTATCTGTTAGTGAAATCTCTTTGCAATTAGGGATTGCCAAAAGAACTTTGTTTTACTGGAAAAAGAAATATTACTGGGATAAAAAGCGGCAAGAAGCTATGTATGACAAAACTCAATTTAAAGAGGATTTACAGAAATTTGCCCAAAAACTTATGGCTCGGATTGCAAACAGCAAACAACAAGAAATCCAAATAAGCCAGGCTAAATATTATTCGCTAGTGAATATTCTGAAATTATTCCCCGAGTTGAAAGAGCATGAAACACCAGACGAAACTCCTCAAGTCAAAAAGGAACTCTCTCCGGACTTCATCCGCCAAATCGAGCGCGAAATTTTAGGTATGGAATAACTCCTGCAAATTTTTGTGCTATCATTGTAGAAAAGGAGTGAAGTATGATAGATAATACTATAAATTTTGAATTACTTGAAGATTGGGCTATTAATTATCTGGGACAGAAACATAAATCTGAAAATCTTGAAAATAAAACTAAGGGTCAAAAGGTTAAATCTGAATTTAAAAAATTAGGGGAAAAAGTTGTTCAAGATTTCCCCGAGTTTTTATTGGCAAAATGTACAGACTGGCAAAATAGTGGTTATATTTATCAATATTTATGGATGCAATTCAAGCATAAAGAATATAAAGATAATCCATCTAGTATTTCAATTTTTATAGTAAAAGATACAAACAAAAATGCTGCTAAACTTTTGATAGAAACAGAAATTGATGAGAAAAATGCTAAAAAAAGTGACTATGAAGCCTTTTCTAGAGCTTTAGATAAATCAACATCATTTGATAATTCGTGGTATTGGGAAGATAATAATGAAACAATATTTGATACTGCTATGGTAGCAATTAATTCTCTTCATGAACGAACTTCTAAAAAAGTCAAAATAGTTAAACATATTAAAGGACCATATTCAAACACTGAATCAAAACGAATAATCAACGAATTAAAAGCTGCATTTAAACAACTTATTCCTTGCTATAAAAATATATATAAGTATAACGAACAAATTCAGGAATACAATATTGATAACAAAAGTTTAAAATTTGAGCAACCTAAGAATCAAATTCTATACGGGCCTCCGGGAACAGGTAAAACTTATAATACAGTTATTAAAGCAATGAGTATTATAGATGAGATTGAATACAAAAATATTACTGATAAGAAATATTCTGAACTAAAAATAAGATTTGACAAATTAAAACAACAAGATCAAATCGAATTTGTTACTTTCCACCAATCATACTCATATGAAGAATTTGTTGAAGGTATTAAACCTGATATCGAAAGTGGTGAGTTAAAGTATAAACTAGAAGATGGTATTTTTAAAAATATTTGTGAAAAAGCCAGCACTCTTATTATAGAAGATGCAAACAATAATACTGGATTAAATTCAAATCCTAAAATTTGGAAAGTTTCATTAATGAAAACTGGTGAAAATGGAATAAGAAAAGACTGTATGAAAAATAACAGAATAAGAATAGGTTTTGATAAATATGGCGAAGATATCTCAGATGAAACCGTATTTGATGATGGTGGAAGTAGAGTTTTATCTGCATTTATCAATAAGATGGAAATTGGTGATATTGTATTATCTTGCTATTCTGAAAAAACAATAGATGCAATTGGGGTAATTACAAGTGAATATAAATGGGATGATAATTTGCCCAAATATAAAAGATATAGAGATGTAAAATGGTTAGTTAAGGGATTGAATTACAATATATTAGAGATTAATTCTGGGGCCAAATTTACCCTGGGCACTGTGTATCAGCTGAATAATATATCCATAAAAGATGTTTTAGATATAGTTAACCAAAATAATGGTAAGCAAAGTTACAAAACAAACGACCAGCCTCATATCTTAATCATCGATGAAATTAACAGGGGTAATGTTTCAAAAATATTTGGAGAGCTTATAACTCTTATTGAAGAAGATAAACGTATTGGCAAAGATCATCAAATGACGGTTACTCTTCCTTATTCAAAAAAAACTTTTGGAGTTCCTAATAATCTTTATATTATTGGAACTATGAATACGGCAGATCGTTCTATTGCTCTTTTAGATACCGCCTTGAGACGTCGTTTTGATTTCGAGGAAATTATGCCAAAACCTGAACTTCTAAATGGAAAAAATATTGAAGGCATTGATTTAGAACAATTATTAACAAAAATAAATGACCGAATTAAAAAAGAGTATGATAGAGATCATCAAATTGGTCATTCTTATTTAATGAGAGTTGAAAATAAAGAGCAACTTGAAAGAGCTTATAAAAATAGAATATTACCACTGTTAAATGAATATTTTTATAATGACATTGACTCAGTTGCAAAAATTTTAAATTGTAAGCCTGATGAAATTAGTTCAAAAGAAAATTGGTTTAATGTATTGAAAGAAGCTCAGAAATCTACTAAGAAAGAAAATGACTAATAAATCAATAATTGTTTACGAAAATAAGAATATTTATTCCTGCAAGGAAGAATGTGGCAGTTGTAATTATCAAGATGGCGATAATTTGTGTTGTGTAAATTATTGCAAACCTGATTATTTTAAAGAATTAAAACAATACTGTTTGATAGAAAATCAAGACTGTGGGCTAGAATATTCTGCAAAAGATAATTGTATCAGTATAAACAAATATACTGGAATTATACAATTAAAAGATGGAACTTATTTGGAGATTTTACCAAAGCTTAGCGGAAATACAATAGGTGACAGTCGTAAAATTTTTGAAAATCTTGTTTTGACGTCTAAAAATTTAACCAGAGAATATAAGCACAATAAGGATGTTGTTTCACAGACTAAAAAAAATAAATACATTGTGGAAATACTTATATCAGTATTTTGTGATGATTTATGTGAAATCTTAAAAAAAGGTCTTAAAAAAGCTTATATTAGAAAATCAGAAAATTTAAGTAAATATAAAGGTAAATTAAATTTTGCAGAACACATAAAACATAATCTTGTAAATCAAAGCAGATTTTTTGTTAATTACAGTGAGCTTTGTTTAGATATTGCAGAAAATAAAATTTTAAAAACAGCTTGTTTATACCTAGTTAAACAAACCAAAAATGATAATAATAAAAAGATTTTGCGAAGATTTTTAGTTGAGTTGGATGATGTTTATGTCTCAACAAATCTTGAAAAAGATTTGCAGGAAGTAAATATTAACAGATTAAATTCCTACTATGAAAGGCCATTGTTATATGCAGAATTTTTCTTGAGAAAGCAAGTCTTTTTCCCTAAAAAGGGTAAGTCAAAGCTACCATCACTGCTATTTCCGTTAGATAAAATGTTTGAAGATTATATTGAAGCAATTTTAAAATCCGCAAACATATCTTATAATTCGCAATATAGTCGTCATTATCTTCTTAAAAATAATCTTTTTCAGACTAAGATGGATTTTGTTATTTTTAAAGATAATAAAGCTATCATACTTGATGCAAAATGGAAAGAATTAGATTCAACCTCTGACAAATTTGATGTAGCACAAACTGACTTATATCAGCTGTTTACGTATTCTGAATTAATAAAAAATAAAGAAACAGAAGTTGAAGAGGTTGAAATAATGCTTCTTTACCCTGAATCAAATAAATTTAAAGAAGTAACAAAATGGGAATATTTTAATAATACTCCAGTAAGTATTGTACCTATTAATGTTTTTGAGAAAGAAAATAATCAGTTGCTATTAAAAGAATTTGACTGTAACTATTAAATTTTTCTTAAAATATAAATATAAAGTTAAAAATAGGTATATTATTAAATTATGGAAAAACTAATGGAATTATCAAAAAGAAACTCTGTTGCTGATGAATTTTTGTTTATTATGAAACAAAAACTTGATATGGAACCAAGGATTCCATATTTTGATTTTAAATTTCAAGGTAATGGAGAATATGCCGGGCAAGCAATTTCTAAAAATCGCGAAGGTATTTATTTAACGCAATTAAAAGAGAAAACTTTTATTACTGATGAAGAGTTTGAAATAGTTCTAAATTATTGCTATTCTCAGAAATATATTATTGGGACTCAACAATACCTTCGCATAACATATAAAGGTATGGATCGGGCAAATCAAGTAGAAAAGGAACTTATAAAACAGCAAATAAATACAGAAAAAGACACTTTAACATATAAAGATGTAAAAAATAAAATTGCTAAATTTGAGATTCAAGAAAAGAAAATTTTAGAAAAGTTTTTTGAAATGGAGTCTGGTTATGTCTTAAATTTTTCAAATAGAACATTTTATGAATTTTTCTGGGAGAACTTTGGCATAAACATATATGATGAAAAATATTCTGATAATGGAGAATCTAAAGCAAGAAGACTAAGATCTTTTTGGTCGAAAGAATCCAATGAGCTTGTTGCAAATTCAGTTGACAAAATGATTGATTATTGGGAAGCTGATAGCTTAATTAATAAAGAAAACATTGACAGTGACAAAAACGAACTAGCTGAACGTTGTAAAGAAATTGCTAATAATTTAAGAAAAAGAGTAGAAACAAATACACAAAGGGAAGAAGATGAATTTTTAAAAATAGATTTTAAATCTGTAAATATTAAATCTCTCAAACTGACAACAAATATGGAAACTGTAATACAACAGAGGTTGAATGAAATAGAAGGTTGTTTAAATAATGATATTGTACTTGGTGCAATATTTCTTATTGGTAGCACTTTAGAAGGTTTATTAATAGATTTCGCAAAACAATATCCTGCAAAATTTAATAAAGCAAATGCAGCTCCAAAAGATA
>UMFO01061823.1_pt1 | contig 12091 bp, 9 predicted proteins | sample 1965051 | NCBI WGS metagenome assembly UMFO01 (sample SAMEA4836050, study PRJEB28245) | human gut metagenome | biome: gut microbiome; material: fecal sample | place: Denmark | collected 2008
TTCAAAACCTACATTGACATTGATCGCATTCACGTTTTTATTTGTGTACTGTTCCATAACCGGGCGGATCGTCACCTCATCGATCAGGCTCTTTGCCTCCAAAAAGGTACATGCTGCATCCACATCACCTGTATTTTCCTGAAGCCAGCTGTCGATCATAGACGCATAATACTCTGCCTGCTGCTCATGCAGTCTGTCGTTTGTATCTGTCAAAGCAGACCTGCTGAAAATGGAAGACACTGCCATTGCAATTGCCAGACATCCCACACATATCAACAGAAAAAATAATGTTAATCTTGTTCTGATACTTTTCAAACCCCATGTTCTCCTTTGTTCTTCCCCAGTTTTCACAAAACTTTTTTCAAAACTGCTTATTTTCCCTAGTATAGCACTCTTCCACCGATTTGCAAAGTACAAATCGCCTTTTTGTACACTAAAAAAGGAAGCATATAAATATGCTTCCTCGCATGACTATAGCAGTTCGTAGGGGAATCGAACCCCTGATTCCGCCGTGAGAGGGCGGCGTCTTAACCGCTTGACCAACGAACCAAGTACTCATTTAATATAACACATGGATATGGATATTGCAACCCTTTTTTTCACTATTTTTCAAATTTTTTATAAAAAACATTAAATTGAAACAAATCGTACAATTCAAGAGCCCGCAGCAACTGCTGCGAGCCCTGTAAAATCAACATTATTCACGATGCATAGAGAAACTGTCCATATCATAATTCTTTAAGTTTTCGTGGATTCCGCGTCCATCCGCATTGCTGATCAATGCATCCCTGTTCTTCTTGGAAGAGATCTGATCGTTGAATGCACTTGGTCCGCCGACACATCCGCCTTCACATACCATACCTTCGATGAAGTCTTCCGGCAATCTTCCGGCTTTCATTAATAACAGCGCTTTCTTACACTCTGCAGCACCATTACACTTGCATACCTTTGCATCGATCTCATCTTCAGATTCTTTTAAGCTCTGAAGAACTGCTGCAGTCACACCGCCTGCATTGGCAAATCTCTTACCGTATACAGAAGATTCCTGATAGCTGTTCTCATCCGGTTCTAATGCCACACTCTTCGCTTTCATGATGGCACGGATCTCAGAATAAGTTAATACATAATCTGCATTGCCTTCGATCTTCTGGTCTACCACCTCGGATTTCTTAGCGATACATGGTCCGATAAATACGGTAACTGCCTCCGGATCTTTTGCTTTGATCAGACGGGATACTGCTGCCATCGGGGAAATCGTGGTAGAAATATTGTCTGCAAGCTCCGGAAAATGATGTCTTACCATATTGACAAATGCAGGACAACAGGAAGTTACTTTCTTCTTGCCTTCTTTGTAAGCTTCTGCCCACTCTTCTGCCTCATAAGCAGCTGTCATATCTCCGCCGAGACCGACTTCAAAGAAACCATCAAAACCAACTGCCTCCATTGCTTTCTTCCAGCTGTTCATCGTGATATCATCACCGAACTGTCCCTCTGTTGCAGGAGCTGCCATTGCATAAACTTTTTTATTGGATTTTAATGCTTCAATTACATTTACAATATAGGTCTTAGATCCGATCGCACCGAATGGACAGCTGTGGATACATTTTCCACAACGGATACATTTCTTCTCGTCGATAACGGAGATTCCGTACTCGTCATATGTAATTGCATTGACCGGACAACTGAATTTACATGGTCTCTTTAAATGTGCGATCGCATTGTACGGACAGGCCTGAGCACATTTGCCACACTCTTTACATTTCTGTGGATCAATGTGGGAACGAAGTCTTCCCGGCTCGATCGCACCAAATTTACATGCATTGATACATGCCTTTCCAAGACAGTTCTGGCAGTTTTCTGTCACTGTATAACTGGAAATCGGACAATCTTCACAGGCAGAACTGATCACCTGGATCACATTACCGTCATCTACTGGTCCAGGAGCTTTTCCTTCTGCCAGTCTGACTCTCTGTCTGATAATCTCTCGCTCTTTATAGATGCAGCAGCGGAACTGTGCTGCTGGTCCTGGGATTAATTGGTTTGCAATGTAGTCTTTCTTCTCCTCAAGCTCACCTGCAAATGCAAGTTTTGCCACTTCATAAAGTACATCGTGTTTAATTTTGATCACATTTTCATCAGCGTACATTGTAAATACCTCACTCGTTTTTGTTCGTTAATTTTTTAACCATCTAAGACATTATATCGAAAATGTATGGAATTACAAGTACCTCTGATGTTTTTATTATAATACATAAGCTTTTTGTGCAAAGTAACAATTTCACTTATCCTTTTTTGTGCAATTATTCCGTGACCGTCTGAAACAGTCTGTCCCCTATTTTCGTCTGTAATAAACATCGCGGTCAACCGCCTTATTCCAGGAGGCAACGATCGTCGTGCAGACAGCGTCCCCTGTGATGTTGACAGCGGTACGTGTCATATCCAGGATCCGGTCAATTCCCATGATCAGCGCGATTCCCTCGATCGGAAGTCCAACGGAATTAAATACCATGGTCAATGTGATCAGACCCACACTCGGCACTCCGGCGGTTCCGATGGAGGCAAGCGTTGCGGTTCCAATGACAGTGAGGTAATCCATCATGTCAAGCGGGATTCCAAACGCCTGTGCGGTGAACACAACCGCCACACCCTGCATAATCGATGTTCCATCCATGTTAATGGTCGCTCCGAGCGGGATCGTGAAAGATGAAATCTTTTTCGAAACACCCATTTTTTCCGCAAGCGTATCAATATTCATTGGAATGGTTGCATTCGAAGTTGAGGTTGAGAATGCAAACGCCATAACCGGGAAGAAATTCTTGATGAAAATAAACGGGTTGAGCCCTGAAAATATTTTCAGCAATCCGAGGTACACCACAAAACACTGCACTGCGAGTGCAAGCAGAACGCAGAACATATATTTTAACAATGGGATGAACACCTCAAAACCGATCTCTGCAAATGTTTTTGCGATCAGGCAGAACACTCCGATCGGTGCAAGCTTCATGACAGCCATCGTCATTTCCATCATAATATCATTGAACTGTCCAAAGAAGTTCTTCACAATGTCAACACGGTCTCCCATGTTTGCGAGAATCACACCGAGGATCAATGCAAACACAATGATCTGCAGCATATTTCCCTCGCTTAAGGAATTAAAAATATTGACCGGGATAATGTCTAACAGTGTTTCTGTCATGCTCATGGACTGTGTTGTCTCACTCACGGTGGAAGTCACCTGGATCTGTGACATGTCAAGTCCTTTTCCCGGATTAAAAATATTGGCGATCGTCAGCGCAACGGTAATCGCAAGCGCTGTCGTACACAGATAAAAAATTAGTGTCTTCACACCGACGCTTCCAAGCTTTTTCGTATCTCCCACTGCCATGCTTCCGCAGACGATGGAGCAGAATACAAGCGGAACGACGAGCATACGCATCAGACGGATAAATCCCTGTCCGACAATATAAAAGACACCCTGCACAATGATATCATCCACCACGTAGTTCGATGGAATCAGATAGTTGATGATCACACCGGCCAAAGCTCCTGCAAGAAGCGCAATAAAGATCATCGTGGTAAGGCTTATCTTTTTCTTCTTTTGAACTCTATTCTGCATAATATAATCCCCTCTCTTCCAGATATTCTCTCAGGGAATCCTGCCAGTCTGGGAAATCATAAATCGGAACCATGCTCATAATAAAATTATCGAGTACCGCATACGCCGGTCTCACCTTGGAAAAATCCGACATGACAGTTGGAACCGGCTGCATGGAAGCCGTCTTTCCTGTCATTTTCAAAATCTCCTGTGCAAACGCATAACGGCTGCACACGCCCTTGTTTGTCGCATGATAAGTTCCGTACTCGCTTGTATGCACCAGATGTAATAAAAATCTTGCCAGTTCGTTTGCACTTGTCGGTGATCCAAACTGGTCAGAGGCGATCGATAACTGCTCGCCTGCGTCCACTTTTTTTAAGAAACCATTGATAAAATTCTGTCCCTTTCCATACACCCAGGTGCTCCGCACGATAAAATGTTTTGTTGTGAATTCTTTCACATAGTTTTCCCCCGCAAGCTTGGACTTTCCATAAACCGTTCCCGGATTTGTAATGTCAAATTCTGTGTAAGGCTCTGTGCTTTTGCCGTCAAACACATCATCCGTGGAAAGCTGTACCATTTTTGCCTGCATTTTTGCTGCAACGATCGCCAGATTTCTGGCTCCCAGTGCATTTACTTTAAACGCCTGCGAAGGATTTTCCTCACAGGAACTGATATCCGTCATACCGGAACAATTGATGATAATGTCCGGGCGGTTCATCTCGCCAAAACGAAGTACTTCATCTGTATCCGTCACATCAAGGTCATCCACATCTGTATCTAACATTTCAAATTCCAATTTATCCACAACATCATTCACTGCCTGGCCAATCTGACCGCGGGCACCACATACCCAGATTTTCTGCATCACTGTTCCTCCATTTTCTCTTCTAGTATTTCTCAAAGCATAGAAAAAGATGTGAGTTTATGATTCACATTACATCTCACATCTTTTTACCGTTCTTTATTATATTGATCCACGCATTTGATGTCAAATATTTTTTTCCATGCAGGACAGATGATTTTTTATACAAAACATGCGACCACTACGCCATGTCATGATATTTTCCAAGGAACTCCCTCGTTCTCTGATTTGTCGAAGTAAATAATAACTCCGGTGTCGTCTCCTCCACGATCACACCTTTATCCATAAAGATCATACGGTTTGACACATCTTTTGCAAAGTTCATCTCATGCGTGACAATGACCATCGTCATTTTTTCCTCCGCAAGCTCCCGGATGACTTTTAGGATCTCAAGCGTCAGTTCCGGGTCGAGCGCGGAAGTCGGTTCATCAAAAAATAATATTTCCGGCCGCATGGCAAGTGCCCGCGCAATGGATACCCTCTGCTGCTGTCCGCCGGAAAGCTGACATGGATAGGCATCTTCCCTGCCGCTTAATCCCATCTTCTCCAGTAATACCTTTGCTTCTGCAACAACCTCTTCTTTTTTCCGCTTCTGAACACTGACCGGGGCATCAATGATATTTTTTAAGACAGAATAATGTGGAAACAGGTTAAAATTCTGGAATACCAATCCAAAATGTCTCTGTATCTTTTTCAAATCTGCCGGTTTCGCATAAACCGTTTTTCCATTGATACTCTCTGCCGCCTTTTCCCCCATATACGTTAAGCTTCCGTCATCCATCTGCTCTAACAGTGTCGCACATCGCAGCAGGGTGGATTTTCCGGAACCAGAAGGTCCGATGATGGAGACAACCTCTCCCTCTGCAACGCTTAAACTGATATCTTTTAAAACTTCGTTTTCGCCGAAGTCCTTTTTTACATGCTGCATTTCCAGTAAATTCATATCATTTCCTCTTTGCCTTAATTTTACTACGATTGTATCTCTAATGATAATAACTCATCTTTTTCTCAAAAAATTCCATGATAAATGCCACCACATAGTTAAAGACATAATAGAATATCGCGGCTGCCACAAACGGGATCATGCTCTTCTGTGAAGCTGCCAGTGCCTTTGCCTGTGAAAACATCTCTGCATAAGCAATGGAAAACGCAAGCGACGTGTCTTTTACCAGCGTGATCACCTCATTGGTCACGGACGGAAGAATACGCTTGATCACCTGTGGAAGGATGATCTTTACAAATGTCTGTGTTTTTCCATAGCCTAATACTTTTGCCGCCTCATACTGTCCAACCGGCATGGACTCAATACCACCACGGTATATCTCTGCAAAATATGCAGCATAGTTGATTGCAAATGCGATCACAACCGCATATGCGCGGTAGCTTGACGAAATATTCACGCCGAAAATATAGTATGGTCCAAAATATACCACCAAAAGCTGTAGCATTAAGGGTGTTCCACGCATAATGGAAATATATATTTTGGTGATCGTTCTTATCACAGCATTTTTTGACATTCTTCCGAAGGCTACCAGAAGTCCAAGCGGCAGTGAAAAAATAAGTGTTAATAAGAAAATCTGAATTGTTGTCATCATCCCGGAACCAAGCTGGGAAATCATTACCTGAAAGCTCATATAAAAAGAACCCCTATCTTTTTCTACTGTAAAACCAATGCGCTGTTATTTGCCGAGCGTGCAGACATCATAACCGAAATATTGGTTGGATATTTCTGCGAATGTGCCGTCCTCTACCATCTCTAATAAAGTGCTCTGCACCTCATCGCGAAGTGCTGTGTTTCCAAGGAAAAATCCAACCGCATACTGTTCTGAGGAAATCGTCTCATCTAAAATCTGATACTGATCTTCTTTTCCCTCAATCTGGAACTGTGCGACACCGATATCTATCGCAACAGCATCGACTGCGCCAGACTCAAGATCCATAAATGCGGTGTTGTATTCGCCTACCGATAAGAGCTGTGCAAAGGAAGCCATCAGATCTGCATGTTCTTCATCGTTTAATGCGGTCTCTGCGGCAGACTCTTTCTGTACCTCCACCACTTTTCCTGCAAGATCCGCAAGTGTGTTAATTCCGGAATCTTTCTTTACCACAACCACCTGGCTGTTGTCCATATATGGATCTGTCCATGTATACTGATCTTCACGTCCATTCATCGTAAATCCATTCCAGATACAGTCGATCGTACCGGCTTCTAACTCCATATCCTTTGCATCCCAGTCGATCGGCTGTAACACAATCTTTTTGCCCATACGCGCTGCACACTCCGTCGCCATCTCAATGTCAAACCCTGTAAATTCGCCATCATCCCCCACATAACCAAACGGCGGAAAATCCTGGTCAAATCCAACAGTAAATGTATCTTTTCCGTCTGCTTGATCCGTTTTTGCTGTATCAGTGGAACCTCCACACGCTGTCAGCGACAATGTCATCCCTGCAACAAGTAATAATGCCATAAATTTCTTCATAAAATCTCCATCCTTTATTTTTAGTTTATTACCACACTACCACATTAAAGTGTCTGCTTATAACCTATCACAGAAACGGATTCGTTGTCAAGCACAGCTTCTCTCTTTTCAAACATTTCCTATTGCATAAAAAGCAGGAACACGCAATGTGCTCCTGCCCTTTCTTACAGAATATATTTTTCCATTGTCTGATACAACAGTTCTCTCTGTACCGGCTTTGTGATTCTTTCATTCATGCCTGCCTCATGCACTTTCACGATATCCTTTGCCATCGCATTTGCAGTGACTGCCAGAATCGGGATATCCGATGCGTCCGGCTTTTTGCTGCCTCGGATACTCTTTGCTGCCTCATACCCATCCATGATCGGCATATTCAGATCCATAAAAATCATGTCATAATAGTAATCCGGCATATTCTGATAGCGTGAAAGTGCCGCTTCCCCATTGTCGGCACATTCTACTTCTGCGTTGACAGCCTTCAGAAATCCCTGAAAGACCTCTGCGTTGACTGCATTATCCTCTGCCAGCAGTGCACGCTTTCCGGAAAAATCATAGTCCTCCGTTTTATTTTTCTCTGTCTCCGGCACACTGCAGATCTCTGAGATCAGACTGTATACCTGAGACTGCAACACCGGTTTTTTCAGGATATAATCTACACCCGCCCCGCGCATCTCTTCCTCATAATCCTCTGTATCATAGGAAGATGTAACGATTTTTAATGTATCACGGTCAAAGATCTCCCGCATTTCCCTGACCAGTTTTTTGCCATATCCCCCCGGCATCTGCCAGTTGACAAAACAGATGTCGTAGCCTTCCCCTCGTTCATACGCTTCTTTGAGTATCCGGATGATCTCCTTCCCGTCTGTCGAACTGTCATACCGGATCCCGAGTCTCGTCAGCGTCGACATCATATAATGCAGTGCGATCCCATCATTGTTTACCAGAAAAACTTTTAATGATCTGAACTTACGTTTCTCCCGCACAATACTTTTTCCAATTTCAAATGGAATGTCCACGATGAATTTTGAACCCACATTATATTCGGATGCCACATCGATCGTTCCGTGCATCTGTTCGACAATGCTCTTTATGATTGGAAGTCCCAGACCGCTGCCACCGTAATATTTTCCGTTTTCATGCTGTTCCTGCTCAAACGGTTCCCAGATTTTTTCCAAAGCTTTATCCGAAATCCCACATCCGGTATCACGCACTGTAATATGTAAAACCGTCCTGCTGTCATCCACATCCAGCTCAGACATGCACACCTCAATGGTTCCGCCCTTCTCGGTAAACTTAAACGAATTTGAGAGCAGATTCACAAGCACCTGCTTGACACGGATTGCATCTCCGATCAGATATTCATGTGTCACATTGTCAACCCTGAAATAAAAATAGATCCTTTTCATTCTGCACTGGGAATAAAAAAGACCAGAGACCTCCGACACGACCTCATTGAGTGAAAACGCCACATGACGGATCGTCATTTTTCCATTGTCAATGGCTGCCATATCCAGCACATCATTGACCAGTTCCCACAGATACTCCGCCTGGTAACGGATCTTCTTAAAATCCTCCCGGACTTCTGCATCTTTATAATGGGCAAGCTGTGAAATGCCCAGAATTCCATTGATCGGTGTGCGGAGTTCATGGGACATCCTTGCAAGAAACAGTTCTTTTGCCCTGCCCATCTCCTGCTCTTTCTCTAACTGTGCCCTGATCTTCTCCCGTTCCAGAATATATTTTTCCACAAGATTATGAACTCTTTTTTTCACGATGGCCGGATCACACGGAGAAAAAATATACTCATCCGCTCCCGCTTCTAACGCTTTAACCTCTGTTTTCTCATCAATTGCAGTTTTTGCGACGATCGGGATATCCGCATACTTATCCTGCTGTTTCATCTCCCGGATCACTTCAAATCCATCCATCACCGGCATGCAAAGATCAAGAAGAACAATATGTACCTTTTGTTGTTCCAGTTGTTCCATCGCCTGTTTCCCGTTTTCCGCCTCCAGAATCTGATATTCGTCTTTAAAGATTTCTGCAAACGAAATGCGTTCCACTTCCATGTCATCTACAATGAGCATTGTCAGTTGTCTGTTCATATCTGATTCGTACCTTCCTGATTCGATAATGTATCATCTCTTTAGCTATTATACATAATTTTTACATAAAAAAGCGTTTTTTTTCACAAAAATATGCATTATCTGGCATCTTCTAAACATGATACAACATTTTTCGACAAAGAATCTGCCCTATGGGCAAAGCAGTGGACTGACTGCCAGAAGAAAAATTCCCACATAATAAGTGGTAAGGTTAAACAGGTGGACTTTCCGGCTCTTATTTTTATAAAAATAAAGAAACAGAATGGAAATATCTGAGATCATAAACAGAAAACTTCCCACCGCACAGACGATGTGCCGCATGTCAGGGATACTCACTGCAATATGCATGCTTTTTGCAAACAGGTATGCAATAAAAAAAGTGTAGACTAAAATGCATGGCCGGAGTCTTCCGGTATGAAAGCTGCCCATTCCTGTCACTGCAAAAATCCCGATCACTGCTATGACCGGAAACACCATATCTGCAACTGCCGGCGGCTGCATCCGGTCCAGCCACCGGATAAAGAACAGATGCCCCATTAAAAATGTGACAAGTCCCAACAAAAAAAGTCTCTTTTTTTTGATCTTATTATAAAAAGCAAGTATTACATCTCCTGCAAAGCAGCAGACAAACGCCGGAAGCATCAGCCAGAAATCCAGAATATCCCGACTGACAACTGCTGCTGCCAGAAACACAGACACAAACGCTGCACTCTGCAGTGTCTTTACAAGCACATAATTTTTCTTATAATCCGGCTTTTTCACCTGATTTAAAAACCATAGAAACAGCACTCCATAAAAGACTGCCATTCCCAGAAACCATATCCAACGCTCCATAGAAAGCTCCTATTTTTGTTTTCCAAATAATACCGGGTTTCCTGCTGCCGTCACGATCAGTGGGATCACCATGCAGATCCATATGACCGGTTCTGTCCAGATGACTGCCCAATAACCAAACCTACGCACAAAAACCAGCGTGAACACCACTTTTCCCGCCAGCTCTATAAAACTTGAAAAGACGGGCGTCCTCTGATCTCCGATTCCCTGCAGCGAATTGCGCAGGATCACAATAAACACACAGACCACCTGAAAAGACATATCGTACACCAGATACTGTGTGCCCCAGTAAATGACCTCCTTATTCTTTGAACTTGCAATAAAAGAGATCAGATACGGTGATATCGTATGCGATAAAATAAAAATAATCACACTGAACACACAGCCGATTCCAAGCACTGCCTTTAAGCCCTGCCGGATCCTGTCATACTTTCCGGCTCCGTAATTCTGTCCACAGTAAGTTGCCATGGAGGCGCCAAAAACGCTGACCGGAAGACTGAATATCTCAAACACTTTGCGCGCCGCTGTATGTGCCACGATAATGTTCGTTCCAAGTCTATTGATTCCCGTCTGCAAGATCAAAGTACCGCAGTTTACCAGAGATGACATGAGTGCCATCGCCAGTCCGTTCTGATACAGAATTCTCATGCGTTCTCTCTCCCACTCCAGATCATTCTTCGAGATGTGAAGGATTGGGAAACCGGACTTGATACGCAGAAAGCATAATACTGCTGAGACCAGTTGTGACAGCACCGTCGCACAGGCAGCTCCTGACACGCCCATGGAAAAGCCGCCGATAAAGAGATAGTCAAGCACAATATTTGTGACCGCCGCAATGACCAGAAAGATCAGTGGTGTCACGGAATCCCCGATCGCCCGGAGCATATCCGCACACAGATTGTATGCCAGTGTAACAAACATGCCCCACACTAAAATCCTGATATAATCATGTGCCATGCAAAACTGTTCTTCCGGAACATTCATGGCATGAAGAATCGGATTTAAGAAAAGCAGTACTGCAAAAATGATCACAACCGCCGTCATCATTCCCAGCATTATGGAAGACGCCACATTTTTCTTTAAAAGTTTCTCATTCCCACTTCCATAGTTTTGTGCGGTCACAATGGAAAATCCCAATGTAAAGCCGCTGAAAATTCCGGTCAGAAGATTATAAAGGATCGACACGGAGCCAACTGCCGCCAATGCCTCTTCCCCTAAAATACTTCCGACGATCTTGGTATCGATCAGACTGTACATCATCTGGAACAGTCTTCCCAAAAAGACAGGAATTGCAAATAATAAAATCAGTTTTAACGGATTACCCTCTGTTAAATTTAAAGTTTTTCCTGTTTTCCCATCAGCCATTTTTTCGAAGTCCCTTCGGGTAATGATTTTTTAAAATGCCACCGGCTAACTTGCCCCAGCCAATGCTGTAACCATCCACAGTCACTAAATACCAGCCCTTTTCTCCGTCCATATTCAGGGTCTGTCCATTTAAGTATGCTTTGACCTGTGGGCTGTCGCTCTCTAAGCTGCACACGTGCTTTACCTGATCCGGTCTTAACGCTAACGCCAGTGCATGGGACGGCTCGAAACGGTTCTTTTTTAAGGTTCCCAGATGCAGTCCCGGGCGGAGCACTTTCAGATTCCGGATGGACGGCATTCCCTCCGGCATCCGATAAAGCTGGTCGCCGAATTTCAGAAAATTGCCTGTTATATTTTTAACAAGGTTTTCCTCTGCAAATGCAAAAAATTCCCTGCACTCTTTCTCACTGATCCCCTTCTCCACACCGTTTCTGCAATAGCCCTGACAGGTTCTGGATAAAACACCCGCTTTCTGTAAGACAGCGAGGTAATGCCCTTCACCTTTTAAATGGTGCGGCCACAGACGGATGGTGTGTTCTAAACCATCCGCCGGATGCTCTGTCCACGCCGGCACACCCGGCATCATACCGTCTTTTTTCTCCACCGGTAATATTGAAAATTCCGGGTGGCGCTCTAAAAAGCGGCTGATACTGCCTTCATTCTCCGTCGGGGCAAACGTGCAGGTCGAATACACAAGCCGTCCGCCCGGCTTTAACATCTCCGCTGCGCAGTCTAAGATCTCCGCCTGTCTTGCGGCACAGTTCTCTACATTTTCCGGACTCCACTCATCACAGGCATCCTCGTTCTTGCGGAACATTCCCTCACCGGAACACGGTGCATCCAC
>UMFO01029638.1_pt1 | contig 12027 bp, 9 predicted proteins | sample 1965051 | NCBI WGS metagenome assembly UMFO01 (sample SAMEA4836050, study PRJEB28245) | human gut metagenome | biome: gut microbiome; material: fecal sample | place: Denmark | collected 2008
GATAAAAATTCAAAATATATACTGCTATATATTTTACCAAAATGGTTAATAGGACTGAAAATATAAATGACAATATTGTTAATAAAATATATTGGATTACAAATACATTCCTAATAAATTTATTATCATATCCAATTAACTTATATAATGCAATATTTTGCTTATTCTCTATAAAATTATTTTTAATAAATTTATAAATGCAAAGAATTGAAACAACGGTTACAATTATAGTAACATATTTAAGAATTGTTTGCATCATTTGAACAAGATCATCATCTAGCACATAATAAGGAACAGAAGTAATATTATTATTAAGTAACTCTTGCTGAACCTTAGCCATATTATTATAATCATCAATTAATAATAATATGGCTAAATCCCTATTTGGATTAACTATTTCCGATTCATTTGCATACATAGTTTCTCTATTACGAATTATTTCTTCAAATAAAGCAGTAGATATATAACAAGTATTATAACTTGTTAACTGTTCATTTATATCATATGTACCAACTAATTTTACTTTTTCATTATGACCTTTATAAACTTCTGCTTTACCATTTTGAACAATATATTGATTATATGATAAATCAATATCATTACCAATTATATTTTGAATTTGAAAAATTTTTTCACTATTAGAACCACGCGGAGAAAATGTTGATGGACATATTATTTCGTATTTATTTTTTATTTTTCTTCCATAATCAACTTCATAGTTAATTCCCTTATATACTCCATATATATCAATAACACCATTAATATCAAGTGTAGATTCATGAATATTTGCCCCTGTTAGGAGTTCCATATTAGATTTAAATATTTTAGTGATTTCTGGTATTTTTAAATTAGAAATAGTATTAATAACTTCCAAGCGTTTGCTCTCATCATTAACATTTACAGCTAACAATTTGTACTCAAAATCAGAATTAACATATTTATCATTAAACTTTTCAATTGAAAATTTTGCTGATGATACAATATTAACGATTAAAAAAAACAGTGAAATAATCAAAACATATAATATACATTTTACTTTAGAACTCTTCAGGTTCACTTTTAATGAAAAGATTAATTTAGTTAAATTCATAATACTCCCCTTGTAATGCAACCATCATTAATTTCATATAAAACATCACAATAGTTCTTTATTAAATTATTATGTGAAACAACAATAACAGTTTTGCCTTCCTTACTAATACTTTTTAATAACTCAAATATTTCTTTTTCAATTTTGGAATCAAGATTACCTGTTGGTTCATCAGCAATCAATATTTGAGGATTATTTATTAATGCACGGGCTATGGCAACTCTTTGTTGCTCTCCTCCTGATAACTGAGGTGGTAAATGATTTAATCTTTCTTTTAAACCAAATTTACTTAATAAATCAATTGCATTCTTTCGCTTTGTACTAAAACTAACATTATCAACTATCATTGTTGGTAAAAGTACATTTTCTAAAGCCGTTATTTTAGAATTTAAATAAAATGATTGAAAAACAAAGCCAATTTTTTCCCCACGAATTTTTGATTTTTGACGGTCATTTAATGATAGGACTGATTTTCCACCTAAAAAATAATCACCACTATCAAAACTATCTAATAGTCCCAAAATATTAACCAAGGAAGACTTACCACTTCCACTTCTTCCCATAATGGCATAAAACTTTCCACTTTTAAACTCTATATTAACATTTTTTAATACATGTATCTTGCTAATTTTAGTCCTATAGTATTTATTTATATTAATTAACTTCATTTATACCTCCTCTAATAATTTAAAAAAGCTGAAATTTGGAAGTCATTAACGAAATCCAAATTCAACTATCCTTAATTAATTATAATCTTGCTCGTTTACTCTTAGAATTCCAGTTGCTTTTAGTATATTATCATCTTTAATTACATATCTAAAATCACCTGTTCCAACATTACCAAGATTTTTACCTTCATAATATCCTGCTTTGGGTGTATTATAAGTAGTCATTCCCCCAGCTAACGTTTTATACTGTCCGATCCAATTTTTCTTTTTTCCTTCCATTGTCATAGTACACCAAGTACAATCACCCTGTCCTCCATCATGTCCTACTGTATACATAGTAAAATTATAATTTTGATATACCTTGTCTGCAGTAAAATTCATCTTTGCAAGCTGTGTTCCGCTTAAAGTAAACTCACCAAAATGTTGTGTTTGTGTTGCTGCAAAAGCTAATGTAGGTATTGCTGTTACAACTAAAGCAAGACTAACAATAGCACCAAATAATTTTTTATTTTTCATTTTTACCTCCTAAAAACATATATTTATAACAAACAATTTCTACAAACCGATCGTATTTTGTAAACAATGTTGTTACCAAAATTAATTCTGACTATTATTTTTATTTCTAATAACAATTCAAACTATAAATCAATACTAATACCATTCATTCTGTCAAATTTATTTGATGCAGAACCATAGAAGCCAAATACTCCACCATAACCATTACTAGTAATTGTATATAATTTGCTTGTTGCAAGAGTAATATTCTGAGTAGCATGTTGGTAGCTTGCATATACAGTACCACCTTTAGATACAGTATATTTTTGCTCTATTACAATATTTGAGCTATTTGTAGGTAGTTTTACAGATACACCAAATCCATTTGTTAGCCTAAGTAAATCTGTAGAATAATTAGTGCCGCTACTAGAAGTTATTCTAGTTATTATAGTATCATTTACTAAATTAGTACCTGAAAAACGTGCTCCTATTACATCATAACTTTTAATATTTGGTAATAATAACCATTGACAATTTGTAATAATAATACAGTTACTACTACAGCTTTTAGCTATTTTTATATTTTTTCCTGATTGTGTTACAGAAGTTCCAAATAATGCAATATTTGCATTAGTCTTTATTTCAACTTCGTTTTCATCTACATTTAAATCTCTAATCCATTCATAATCTCCTGATGTCATTGTATTAAAGTACTCAAAGCCATAAAAATTATTTATAAATTGATATTCTTTTTCAGATACTACCACACCTTTTTGATTTGTGTAGTTAGTATCATTCTCATTTTTCTGTGCAAAAACAGAATCCATACATATTCCATAAATAAAAAATGAAAATATTGTTAATAAGATTATATTAATACTAATTTTTTTTTGCATTCCATACCATCTCCTCTTTACAAGTCTATTATAATCTCCAAAAAAGAAAAAAATAAAGAGATTTATAATCACATATTGAAATTATGATAATGTGATTATAAATCTCCCGCATTAGCTAGTTCTCAAATAGCTCAGAATAAAAATTATTAAAATAGTCTATGGTATTATCATCGCATTCCCCTATAATACATTTTTTATCTGTTATACTATAGGAAAATTCATTTTCTACTATTCCATTTTTATTCATTTTAGAATATAAAATATCATAAGGCAGTGAATAGGTACATCTTTCTGAGTAATCTTTATATATTTCTTCTACTATATACACATTCATTTCAAAAAAATAAGTCTGTATTATTTTTTTATTATCATATTTTTTTTCTAATACATAACTATTTGTATTTTCATTAAAAGTAAAATTATCTTTTATATATTTAGGAATTTCACTATTTATATTGTTGATTTCATTTTGTTCTAAAGTTTCAAAGCTTTTGTTATAAAGTTTGTTATTAGAATATAATTTTATTAACTGTAATTTTGTCTGAGAAGTATTTTCATCACCAAATTGTACTTCTAAATACATATCTGAAATTAGATATTTCAGATCATTATATCCTATTTTGGAGTCGGTATATGTTGAAGTATAAAAATAAGAAGTATCATTTACCTTATATAAATCAATAACTTTATTATCTTTATTATACGATAATTTTATAGATTTAATTTTTTCGTCACTTAAACTTTTAATATTTCCTAACTGTATATAAGTTGCATCTTTGGAAAATATCATTAATCCATTGTGAATAGAAAATTCATTTGACTCTCCGTGAATTTCGTATACCATAATAGAATTATAGGTATTTATAAAATAATATGTTAAAAATGTTGTTATTAAAATCACAATAAAAATGCAGCTATAAGTTAAATACTTAATAATTTTTTTATTCTTTTTTAAGATATTAACTGTAACTGAATTTATCTGATTAAGATTAGTTTTATTTTGCCTTTCACCAACAATTAATTCATTGATAGTTACATTAAATAATACTGCAATTTGCAATAACATTTCTGTATTTATAGTGTTCTCTCCTAATTCCCATTTTGAGATTGTGGTTCTATCTACGAATAATTTTTCTGCTAATTCTTGTTGTGTCATACTTTTTTCTTTACGTAATTCTGCTATAAATTTTCCTACTTTTTTCTGATTCATACTGCTTATTTACTCCTACTTTACGAACAAAAGTAGTACACAAAACTAAATAAAATTATTTAATTATGGTACTACTTAATAAAATTATTATACAAAAGTAATCATAGGTTATCAAGATTTTTAATTTTTTTTAATTTGTGAGTGTTTTACACTTCTTTTTGTCGTGATTAAATATGCGAAGAAAAAATAGATAAAACTATTTTTTATCAAATTTTATCTATTTTTTATAAATTAATTATTTTTACTGATGTAGACAGTTTTTTTACATATTATTCCATATTTTCAAAGTTAGGGTGCTTAGGTAAACCTGGCATCGTAATAATTTTATTTAATAAAACAATAATCATTTCACTACCTGTTTGAATTACGATATCACGAACATTTAAAGTATAATCTTTAGGATATCCTAATTTAGTTTCATCATCACTAATAGAATACTGTGTTTTAGCTACACAAATTGGATAATGTTCTAAATTTAATCGTTTAATTTCTTCTAATTTTTCTAAAGCTTCATCACTATATTGAATACTACTAGCATGATATACTTTTTTAGCTAAAGCTTCTATTTTTTCTTGAATAGTCATACTATCTTCATATAAATAATTAACTGAATTGATATCAAAATTAGAATTTATAATTTCTTCTGCTAAAGAAATACTACCACTACTACCTTCATTATAAGAATCAGTAACAATGCACTTTACGCCTTTTAGACTAACATAATCTATTATTTCCTGTAGTTCTTCGTTACTATCTTCCGAAAATTTGTTTATAGCTACACAAAATGGAACATGATATTGTTTTAAATGATCAATATGAGCATCTAAATTTTCCATACCACTATGTTTTAGAGCTCTAATTGTTGCGACTAAAACAATGTAACTAGGAGTCAAATTCATTTTTCTAGCTAAAATATTCATATATTTTTCGCAACCTAGATCACTACCAAAACCAGCTTCTGTAATTACATAATCACTTAAATTTAGGCCAAGTTTTAAACTAGCAACACTACAGCACCCATGAGCAATATTTGCAAAAGGTCCGCCATGAACAAGTACAGGGTTTTCTTCTAATGTCTGTACTAAATTAGGATAAAATGCTTTTTCTAGCAACAAAGTAAGTGCACCATCTATTTTTAAATCCTTTGCTAGTACTACTTTATCATCTTTTGTATAAGCACATAAAATATTACCAAGTCTTCTTCTTAAATCATTTAAATCACTTGCTAAACAAAAAATTGCCATAATTTCACTAGCAGCTGTGATATTAAAACTACCTCTTAACATTCTATCATTTACATCTAGACATCTTTTAAAACTAATTCTATTTTCATCAATATTTAACTCATTGCCTTGGTAAATATGATTATAAATAGCGGCAGCAAGTAAGTTATTACAAGCGGTAATTGCATGAAAATCTCCTGTAAAATGAAGATTAATTTCATCTTCTGGTACAATAGAAGCCATACCTCCACCTGTTGCGCCACCTTTCATTCCAAAAACTGGGCCTAAAGATGGTTCTCTTAAACATAAAATAGCTTTTTTACCAAGTTTAGAAAAAGCATCTGTTAATCCAATACTAACAGTAGTTTTACCCTCACCATAGCGAGTTGGATTAATTGCTGTTACTAAAACTAATTTTGAATGATTACTACTAACAGGATTACTAATAATTTTAGCCTTGTTTGTACCATATAGCTCTAAATCGTTACTATTAAGCCCTAACTTTTTACCAATTTCTATAATATTTTTCATAATATCACCCCTTGTAAAATATATGTTTTACTTATAAATAAACTACATAAGTTTATGTTTACTTTCCTTTTCCATTGAATTAAACGAATCATAAAAATTTTCTTTACATAGCTTATATTCTTTATTATGAATAACAGCAGAAATTATAGGATTTTCACAGATTAAATCTTGAAACAATCTAATTTTATCTTGATCCCTACAATTAATAATAAACCAATGATAAAGAGTAATTTGAACTTTAGTAGAATAATAAAAATGAACAAAATTAATATTATTGCAAATAGCTGTAATTTTATCAATATCACAAATAATTTTTATAATTTCATCATGAGGAATAAACTTTTCCATATATCTAATAAATGCAGGCAAATCATGGTGAAAATAATATTTTTCCATAGTTTTATAATCATCAAAGAAAAGTTCAAATAATCTAGCAATCTTCACTTCATTTTTATAATCTATAGTAATCTTACGATTTTTATTATATATCCTAGATGCTAAAAGTTCTGTATATCCTTCATTTAGTCCACGACCAATAGATAAATTTTTATTTCCCTGCCTAAAGCCAACAGTTACCAAATCATCAGATGAATTATAATATGAACTACTTAAATGTAAAAACTCATGACCAATTGAAGAAAAGATAGAATATTCAATAATATTTTCTTTTGAATTATACCAACCACCAACACCTAATAGAAGTATTAATCTATTTTTTTCAATTTTAGCTGTATTCAGATTTTTATAAACTGTTATTAAATTCTCTTCCGATGTATAATCTTTTAATTTATCTAAATATGATAAAAACTGTTTTAAAATTTCACTATCTATACTTTTCTTCAATTTTTCTATATCAGAACAATCTGGAAGTAATAAATTTTTTAAAATGCAACCATCATATTTTGAAAGTTTTTCTAAACGTATCTTACTACCTCTCAATGCAATAAAATCTGTAGCAACATTGTAAACAAAAAGAAATGATATACTCTGCAATAATCCTTGAATCAAAGTAGCACTATCCATAATTCATCACCAAATTTCAATAATTATGTAATTATTATAGCATAGAAAAAGAGATAACTAAATAGTTTCATTCGTTATCTCTTTTTTCGTAATATCAAAATGTCCATCATGGTAATCAACAACTAAAGTCATACCAAATTTAACCTCGTTATTAATTAACACTTTCGCAATACTAGTTTCAACGGTACGACTAAGTAATCTTTTTAATGGTCTAGCACCATATGTAATATCATAACCATTATCAACTAAATAGTCTTTCGCACTATCTGTTAATTCAATATGAATATTATCACTACTTAATCTATCTTCCATTTCGCCAATCAATTTATCAAGAATTTTTCTAATATTATCTTTCGTTAATGGATTAAAGACAATAATTTCATCAACCCTATTAATAAATTCTGGTCTAAAGTATTTCTTAACTTCGTCCATAACTTTACTAGTATTACCATCTAAAATATGTTCGCTACCAAGATTAGATGTCATAATAATGATAGTATTTTTAAAGTCAACAGTACGACCATTAGAATCGGTTACTCTACCATCATCTAGAATCTGTAAAAGTAAATTTAAAACTTCAGGGTGAGCTTTTTCAATTTCATCAAATAATACGATACTATAAGGATTTCGTCTAACCGCTTCTGTTAACTGTCCACCTTCTTCATATCCAACATATCCTGGAGGAGAACCAATTAAACGAGAAACACTAAACTTTTCCATATACTCACTCATATCAATACGAATCATATGTTTTTCATCATCAAATAATTCATAAGCTAAAGTACGGGCTATTTCTGTCTTACCAACACCAGTTGGACCTAAGAAAATAAAGGAACCAATTGGTCTATTAGGATCTTTAATACCACTACGACTCTTGATAATAGCATCACTTACTAATTTAATTGCTTCATCTTGACCGATTACTCTTTTTTTCATATTCTCTTCTAGTGATAAAAGTTTTTCTTTCTCACCACTTACTAATTTACTAACAGGAATATTAGTCCATTTTGAAATAATAGAAGCAATATCTTCACTAGTAACGGTATCACTAAGAATTTTATTTTTTTCTAAGCTATTTAATCTAGCTAACTCTTTTTCAAGAGCTGGAATATCACCATGACGAAGTTTAGCTGCACGCTCTAAGTCATAATCATTTTCAGCTTGTTCCAAATCAAATTTAGCTCTTTCTATTTCCTTTTTCTTAGCTTTAATGTCATCATTAATAGATTTTTCTTTATCCCAAGCTTCTCGTAATTCCTTTTCTTGTTTTTGTAGATTTTCAAGTGTTTCATCAATAGATTCTACACGTTTTTTACTAATCTCATCTTTTTCTTTTTTGATAGCTTCTCGTTCAATTTGAAGTCTCATAATTTCACGTGTTAAAGTATCCAAACTAGTTGGTACAGAATCCATTTGTACACGAATAGTAGCACAAGCTTCATCAACTAAGTCAATTGCTTTATCAGGTAAAAATCTATCTGTAATATAACGATTAGATAAAGTTGCTGCAGCTATTAATGCTTTATCTTGAATAGATACACCATGATGAATTTCAAAACGCTCTTTTAAACCACGAAGAATCGTAATCGTATCTTCAACAGTAGGTGGTGCTACAATAATCTTTTGGAAACGTCTTTCTAGCGCTCCATCTTTTTCAATATACTTACGATATTCATTTAAAGTAGTGGCACCAATTACATGAATTTCACCACGGGCAAGCATTGGTTTTAAAATATTGGAAGTATCCATAGCTCCCTCAGCACCAGTTCCTACAATCGTATGAATTTCATCAATAAACATGATGATTTCACCCTCTGATTTTTTAACTTCATTTAAAACATTCTTTAAACGTTCCTCAAACTCACCACGATATTTTGCACCAGCTACTAAGCTTGCCATATCAAGTTCCCATATCGTTTTGTTTTTTAAGCTACTAGGTACATCTCCCCTAACAATTCTAAGAGCAAGTCCTTCAACAATAGCTGTTTTACCTACACCAGGTTCACCAATTAAAACCGGATTGTTTTTAGTTTTACGAGATAAAATTCTAGTAATACTACGAATTTCTTCATCTCTACCAATAACCGGATCAATCTTACCTTTCTTGACATCTTCAATGATATTACGACCATACTTCTCTAAAACATTTTCATTTTCTTGTTCCATATTTTGGTACATATTTATCACCTCACGATTAATATTATACTCAAATTTTAGCACTTGTCAAGTAAGAGTGCTAATTTATTTTTAAAAAGAAAGAAGAATACTACTTACTAATATCTTCTAACGCTTTTTGAAGTTGATTATCAGTTTCATCACTTGGATTTTGATAATAATCTCCTTCCATTTCTACTTCTATATCAGGAGTTACTCCCTTTTCATTAATCCAATTTCCATTAGGAGTTAACCACTTTTGAATCGTATATTTAACCGTTGCACCACTCTCAAGTTGATAAGCTTTTTGAACAGTACCTTTACCAAAAGAATTTACTCCTACTACTTTAGCTCCATATGATTCTTGTAAAGCAGCTGCTAAAATTTCTGATGCTGATGCACTATTTTGATTAATAAGAACCGAAATACTATACTTTCTACTAGTATTCGTTTTCGAATAAATTTGTTCAACAACACCCTTTGTATCAAGTTGATAAATTACTTTACTTTTATTCATAAATAAAGAAGCAATATCTGTAACTGTTGATAAATAACCACCTGAATTATCACGAACATCAATTACTAAACTATCAATACCTTTACCCTCTAATTCTAATAGTTTCTTTTCAAATTGAGTAGCTGTATTAGATGCAAAAACACTAATATCAATATAACCTATTTTCCTTTTATTTTGTTCAAATACTTTACTAATAACAGATTCAATCTCTACTTCATCTAAAGAAAGTTTAAATTCTTTTTCTTCTCCATCACGTTTTACCACAATATCAATTTCTTTTTCTTTAGAATTTTTGATTAAAGTTGAAATCTCACTAGAATTTTTAGAAGTAACATCAGTACCTAACACTTTAACAAAAATATCTCCAACTTTTAAACCTGCTTTTGATGCTGGAGTATTTTTAAATACTTTAGAAATAGAAACAACTCCATCAGTAGTTTGCATAATTTCTACTCCAATACCTTTATATTTACCCTCTACTTGTTCATTAAAATTTTCTGATGTTTCTTTATCCATATACATAGAATAATCATCATCTAAGTATTCAAGCATTCCATTAATACCAGCTTCTAATAATTTATCATGATCTACATCTTCATAATAATCTGTAACGATATTATTATAAGTTTTTACAAATTCTTCTAACTCTGTTGGAATACTAGTACCACTAGTAGTAATAGGTTTTTCATCTTTAAAAATATAAGTAATAAAAGACCCTATCACTGCTCCTAATATTAAGGTAATAATCATAATCACAATAACTTCTATATAATTAAAACCAGTCTTTCTTTCTACTACGACTTCTCTTATTTTTTCTTCTTTAGTAGTATCTTCTTCTTTCTTAATTTCTTCTTTTTTTATCTCTTTTTTAGTTTTTTTCTTTTTCTCTTGTTTTTCATCTTTTTGTTTACTACTTTTTTTTATTTTCTTTTCTGTATCTAGGTTATTATCTATATCATCTATTTTTTTCTTACTCATAGGACACCTCTTTCTATCATCATATTCATTCTACCATAAATTAATGAAAATTAGAACAAAAACAAAAGTAAATAAATTTTTTCATGGCCACTTTCTAAATTTTTTAAAAAAGTAGTATATAATGAAAACATGTAACAAAAAAGAATAGGAAGTATATATTTATGAAAGTAGTAATTGTTGATGATATTTGTGAGTTTAGTAATATAATTAAAAAAAGTATTATGCAAGTATTAATAGAAGAAAATTTAGATGTAGGAATATTAACATTTGATAAATATACCAAAGAATTGAATCGTTTAATTTATAGTAATGAAATTAAAATATACATTCTAGATTATGATTTAGGTGAAAATACTAGTAAAAATGGTTATGATATAGCTAGAAAAATCAGAAGTGATGCTCATGATTGGTACAGTATTATCATAATATGTTCTATTCACAATAAAAAAGAAAGTTTTATTTCAGCTAGGTTATCTATTTTTACTTATCTATCAAAATATCATAGTTTTGAGAGTAATTTAAAAGACACCATAAAAGAAGCAATCGAAGTCATAAATTTAACTAGTACAACATCAATCAATAATCACTGTCAATTATTTCATAATGAAGTATTATATGCATCAAAAGAAAAATACAGTAAATACTGTATCATTAAAACTTTTGATAATGAGTTTCGTGTTAGAAAAAACATTTATGAATTACAAGAAGAATTACACTTAAAGAAATTTAAAAGACATTTACTAGCAAATGAAAAGAATATTATGTCTGTAGATGAAGAAGAAATCACTTTTACAAACGAAGAAAAAATTAAATTATAGAGGTATTTATGAAGAAAAAAGATTTTTTAATATTAGCACTAATTATGATTATTTTTATATTACTTATATTATTATTTAGAGTTTTGGTTTAAATGATATCTTATAAAAATTATTTCATCTTTTTAAATAGTCGTTTTGTATTTTGAGTAGTGATACTTTCAATTTCTTCAAAGCTCATTTCCTTTACTTCAGCAATTTTACTTATTATATATTTTATATTTGAAGTTCTGTTAATCTCTCCTCAAAATGGTTAAGGTGAAATATATGGACTATCAGTTTCAACTAAAAACAAATCATTAGGCACTATTTTTGCTACTTCAATTGACTTTTTTGCTGTCTTGTAAGTAATTCTACCTGCAAATGATATATAATATCCATTTTCTATTAAATATTTTAAATCATCTATATCAGGTTGAAAGCAATG
>UMFO01001452.1_pt1 | contig 12011 bp, 10 predicted proteins | sample 1965051 | NCBI WGS metagenome assembly UMFO01 (sample SAMEA4836050, study PRJEB28245) | human gut metagenome | biome: gut microbiome; material: fecal sample | place: Denmark | collected 2008
ATGTCTTGTACTCTGGCTTTCCAGTGAGTACATTGGTTACAACACATTTGAAAGTACCCTTATATCTGTGGAAAGCGTCATAATCATAAGGCACGAGTTCGTTAGGGATTGTATCAAATGTAAAATTAAGCCCGTAAAGTGAACGGTTATCCCTGTGAACCATATTGCTGAGCCCGACATAACGCTTGTCATTCCTGTAATTAATAAGAATCTTCAAGTTTCTTCCAATCTGTCCTGATGCCATGGAAACTCCATATGCAGCACCGGCAGATACGCCAATCATGTAATCTGGCATAATCTTGTTCTCTAACAGGGCATCCATGACACCACAAGAAAATATAGTTCTGAATGCGCCACCTTCAAATACAATTCCAGTTTTCATATTTTAACCTCGCTGATTGAATGTAAAATGCATGCAAAAGAAATTCTTTTGAACTGATAGTTATATTTTCTTATTAAAAATGCATTTAGTCAATAAAAATCTGTAATATAAGGGCAGATTTATTAAAAACAAGTTGCTTAAATGTACTTTTTAGTGTACAATTTCTATAAAATTATCAGTAAAACTGGTAAAGTATATTTCCCATGAGTGGATAGGTTAAGGAGACAGAAATAATGGACGCTGTAGTAAAATATATTGACGGACTTCTGGAAAAGAGTACACCGGATGCTCCTGTATGGAATATCGAGAAAATTAAGCAGGGACTTAAGTCAAAGTGGAATTACATTGATGGATGTATGATTAAGGCTGTTCTTCAGATGTATGATTTAACTAAAAATGAGAAGTATCTTAAGTTTGCTGATGACTTTATTGATTACAGAGTATTTGAAGACGGTACAATAGATGGTTACAGCATCGGTGAGAAGAATATTGATAATGTTAATGCTGGTAAGACTCTGTTTGAATTATATGATCTTACAGGCAAAGAAAAGTACAAGAAAGCAGCAGATCTTGTATATTCACAGATAGAGATTATGCCTAGATGTAATAATGAAGCCAGAAGCTTCTGGCATAAGGATATATATCCTAATCAGGTATGGCTTGATGGTCTATACATGGGACTTCCTTTCTATCTTGAATATGAGACAAGATACAATAACAGAAAGAATTATCCTGATATCTTCGGACAGTTCAAGTTCGTTATTGAGAACATGAAAAATCCTCTTAATGGACTTTACTTCCATGCAATTGATACAAGCAAGGAAGCATTCTGGTGCGATAAAGTTACAGGATTATCACAGCACAGCTGGTTAAGAGCTATTGGCTGGTACACAATGGCTCTTCTTGATTCACTTGATCAGGTTGATAACAGCGATCATAAGTATGATGCAGAATGTAAGATGCTTGAGGATGCATTCAGGGAACTTATAGATGCAATGCTTAAGTATCAGGACGAAAGTGGCATGTGGTATCAGATAGTTAATTATGGCGGAATGGATAAGAATTATCTTGAGACAAGCGGAAGCTCAATTATGGCTTATGGTATTCTTAAGGGTATCCGTCTTGGATTCCTTTCAGATGATTATGCACAGTATGCTAAGAAGGCTATTGATGGAATCTGTGAAAGATACTTAAAGACTAATGAAGATGGTTCATTATCACTTGGCGGTATCTGTCTCGTTGCGGGACTTGGTGGTAATGGAAGAAGACCTGGTACATATGATTATTACATGTCAGAGCCTGTAGTAGAAGATGATGCAAAGGGTGTTGGACCATTTCTTCTTGCATATACAGAACTTTTAAGATACGAAAGTAAATAAAACATAATAATCTGGGGGCTTACGCAATGCATAAGCCTCCGTTTTATATGTAATGGGTTTATAGAAGAGACTAATAAGGAGACAGAATATGAATAACAAACCATACATAACACTTGAAGAGGCACTTGCAGCAAGACAGGAAGGAAAGAGAGGCGTAAAGTTTCTTACAGAGGCGAATGGCTGCCTTAGTGGCTGCTGTTCAGGAGTTACCATATACTCAGAGAAAGAGTTTAATCCGGCTCCGGGGTATCATGATGATCAGGAAGGTTTTTTTGTTCTTGAAGGAGAAGGATATGCAAAGCTTGGAGATTGTGAGTTTCCTATAAAGCCAGGTGATTCATTTATTGCATTGCCAAAGGTCAGACACACAATAAGAACTAACGATGAAAGCAGACCCGTCAAGGTTTTCTGGTTCCACAGTGCGGTGTAATATACAATATTAAGAAATATATCGATATTTTATCAACATTTTAACTTGGAACACGATGAAAAATGATGTATAATAAGCGTTAGTTTTGTAAAACAAGGCAGAAAATAAGGAGGAATATATGTTTAAGATTAACGATAATTATTTAAAGCTTCCAGGAAGCTATTTATTTTCAACAATCGGTAAGAAAGTAGCAGCTTATCAGCAGGCTAATCCAGATAAGGAAATCATCAGACTTGGTATTGGAGATGTTACACAGCCATTAGCACCAGCAGTAATTGATGCATTACATAAGTCAGTTGATGAGATGGGACATGCCGAGACTTTCCACGGATATGCACCAGATCTTGGATATGAATTCTTAAGAAGTGCAATTGCAGACCATGATTACAAGAAGCGTGGATGTGATATATCAGCAGATGAGATATTCGTATCAGATGGAGCAAAGTCTGATTCAGGTAATATAGGAGATATCTTCTCAGTAGATAATAAGATTGCGGTATGTGACCCTGTATATCCTGTATATGTTGATACTAATGCAATGGCAGGAAGAACAGGAGATTATATTCCAGAGAAGCAGGCATGGAGCAATGTTGTTTATATGCCTTGTACAGCAGAGACTAACTTTGCACCAGAGCTTCCAAAAGAAACACCGGATATCATATATCTCTGCTTCCCTAACAATCCAACAGGTTCAACAATCACTAAGGACGAGCTTCAGAAGTGGGTTGATTACGCTAATAAGGTTGGCGCTGTTATTATCTATGATGCAGCATATGAAGCATACATTTCAGAACCAGATGTTCCTCATACTATATATGAGTGTGAAGGTGCAAGAACATGTGCAATCGAACTCAGGTCATTCTCTAAGAATGCAGGATTTACAGGTGTAAGACTTGGTTTCACAGTTATTCCTAAGGATCTTAAGTGTGGAGATGTAACACTTCACAGTCTCTGGGCAAGAAGACATGGAACTAAGTTTAACGGAGCTCCTTACATTGTACAGAGAGCAGGTGAGGCAGTATATTCAGAAGCTGGACAGAAGCAGACAGGTGAGCAGATTGCTTACTACATGAACAATGCAAAGACAATCCTTGAAGGACTTAAGTCAGCAGGATACACAGTATCAGGTGGTGTTAATGCACCATATATCTGGTTAAAGACTCCTGATAAGATGACAAGCTGGGAATTCTTCGATTACCTTCTTGAGAAGGCTAATGTTGTTGGTACACCAGGCTCAGGATTCGGACCAAGTGGTGAAGGATACTTCAGACTGACAGCATTCGGTTCATATGAGAATACAGTGAAGGCACTTGAGAGAATCAAGGCACTTTAATCAGTGAATATAATCAGATTAATAATAAAAATGCTGTGCGTTAACAAGATGATGTTAATGCACAGCATTTTTATTATAATTAATTAGTCTTTTTAGTTTCGTCTTTCTTTTCTGGTATAATTTTTACAATAACAGATTCAGCTCTGTTAGAAGCAACCTTTTCGACAAACATCCAGACATTACCAATAGTGATTTTATCACCGGCTTTAGGAAGTCTGTCAAGTCTTTCAACGATAAGTCCACCAACTGAATCATTATCTTCCGATTCAAGCTTAGTACCAAGCTCATCATTTAAATCGTCGAGCTTAAATGAGCCATCAACTCTGTATGTACTATCATTAATCTTAGATAAAGCTTCCTTTTCGTCAGTATCATATTCATCACGAATTTCACCAACGATTTCTTCAAGCAGGTCTTCTGTAGTAATCATTCCTGATGTTGTTCCATATTCACTAAGGACAATGGCAATGCTTGTTGAACTTAACTGCATTTCCTTAAACAGGTCAGAAGTATTCTTCTGTTCAAATGTAAAGAATGGCTTTCTGATAATGTTTCTTATGTTAAATGTATCGTTATCAGAAGGGTTGACAATTAAATCCTTAATATTAAGAATGCCGATTACATTATCAGGTGTATTCTCATAAATTGGAATACGTGTATACATTGTCTGTCTGAACAGAGAAATTATATCATCATATGATGAGTTGACATCAGCAAGAGTCATATCAATTCTTGGAATCATAACATCCTTAGCTGTTGAATCACCAAAATCGAATAGGTTATTAATGATTTTCTTTTCGTTAGATTCAATTACACCTTCCTGCTGGCTTACATTAACAATGGTTCGTATCTCATCTTCAGTAAATATATCTTTCTTCTTGTTATTGTCAATTCTTAATAACCATAAGAAGAAGCCTGCAAGGTGGTCTACTATGAATATAACAGGAGTAAGAACAATCATAAGCACCCATATTATAGGAGCATAAGCCATTGCCATATTAGTGGCATACATGTTGGCTGTATTCTTAGGTGTAATTTCACCAAATATAAGAACAAGAAGCGTAAGAACACCGGTAACAATACCTGTTGCCTTATTCCCCCATACACTGATTGTAAATGATGTAGTTAATGCAGAACAGCTGATATTGACTATGTTATTGCCAATAAGAACAGCAGAGAGCATCTTTGCCGGCTGGTCAATAATTTTAATTACAAGAGCAGCCCTCTTATTACCCTCTTCAACTAAAGACAGCACTTTGATTCTGTTCACAGTGATAAATGAAGTCTCTGCAGATGAGAAAAATGCTGATAAAATCAATAAAATAACAATTGCAATAAGTTGGATGATACTATCCGTATCCAAGAAAAATCCCTCCAGTCATAAAATTAAAATATTTCTTCTCATTTTACAGTACGTGCATTGTGCCGTCAAGTGCTACTAAAGAAAACAAGAGATAATCATAAGATAACATTTTTGAACATACAATTAATAAAAAGAGGACAAAAAGGAAACCAATGGATTATATAAGGAAAATGGTAAAATCTCTTATTGCAGGATATGTAATAACTCTGCTTTTGCTCGGACTTCTTACATATATTATGAGAAAATTAATACTTGATGAGAAAGCAGTTGATAATATTATATTTGGAATATATATGGCAGGAAGCTTTACAGGTGCAATGCTTAGTGCATGGATGATAAAAAAGAGGAGAGTGGTTACAGGAATTATATATGGAGCAGTGTATATTACAGTGTTATTGCTAATAGCTGCAATAATGAAGAAACAGGCACCGGACAGCAGTGATAATATCGCTATGTCAGTAGCTGCATGTGTGGCTGCAGGAGCATTTGGTGGATTTTTCAGTCCATAATGTGGGAAATGATAATAACAAATAATTATTTTGAGAAAAATTTTAAAAAATAAAAAAGGAAAAATACATGTTTTGTTGAATAATTAAATTGTGAGCTTTAAAATTAGTGTTTCAGTGCGGGAGGCACATACAGATGAACATTAGAGAGGAACAGGAAAAGAGGGAACATCTGATATTCAGCCCATATGCAAGCTTTTCTGATGAGTCAAGAGGACGCGACAGAGATGAAGAACCATGCCCTATGAGAACTATATATCAGAGAGACAGAGACAGAATTATTCATTGTAAGACATTCAGGCGTTTAAAGCATAAGACGCAGGTATTTCTTGCACCAGAGGGAGACCATTACAGAACAAGACTGACTCATACCTTAGAGGTTGCCCAGATTGCAAGAAGTATAGCAAGGGCACTTAATCTTAATGAAGATCTGACAGAAGCTATTGCATTGGGGCATGACCTTGGACATACACCATTTGGACATGCAGGTGAGAGAACACTTAATTCTTTATGTCCTATGGGATTTGCTCATTACAAACAGAGTATAAGAGTTGTTGAATTTCTTGAAAAGGATGGTCAGGGACTTAACCTTACATGGGAAGTGCGTGATGGAATATTGAACCATAGAACATCAGGCAATCCATCAACTCTTGAAGGAAAAGCAGTTAGACTTTCCGATAAGATAGCGTATATTAATCATGATATAGATGATGGAATAAGAGCAGGGATATTGAAGGAAAGTGACATTCCTTCAGAATATACTGATGTTCTTGGTAATTCAACCAAGGAAAGACTTAATACCATGATTAGCGATATTATAATGAACAGCATAGGAAATAATGATCTTGTAATGTCAGAGCCTGTACGTAAAGCAATGACAGAATTAAGAAAATTCATGTTTGAAAGTCTGTATCTTAATCCGACAGCCAAAAGTGAGGAAGCGAAAGCAGATAAGCTGATAACAGAATTGTACAGATACTATGTTGCGAACACAGATAAACTGCCGGATACATATAAGAGATTTATAACAGAATTTGATGAAAGACCGGAGCAGGTTGTGTGTGATTATATAGCTGGCATGAGTGATCAGTATTCAATAAGCAAGTTTCAGGAAATCTTTGTACCAAAGGCCTGGAAGGGATGAAGTAATGTATTCAAGAGAAGTAATAGATGAAGTAATATCCCGGAATGATATAGTTGATGTTATATCCGGGTATGTCAAATTGAAGAAGAATGGAAGTTCATATACCGGATTGTGTCCGTTTCATAATGAGAAATCACCATCATTTTCGGTTTCAGGACAGCGGCAGTTATATCATTGTTTTGGATGCGGAGCTGGGGGTAATGTCATAACATTTGTTATGGAATATGAGAATATGACATTCTTAGAGGCAGTTAAGATGCTAGGCGAAAGAGCCGGAGTTGCGCTGCCGCAGACGTCTATGTCAGAAGAAGACCGCAAAGAAAGAGGGATAAGAGACAGGCTTTTAGAGATTAATAAGATTGCTGCCACATATTATTACAGGCAGCTTAGAAGTGAGAATGGGAAAGCCGGACTTGATTATCTTAAGAAGCGTGAATTGTCTGACAGTACGATTAACAGCTTTGGACTGGGTTATGCAACACAGTCAACAGGTAATCTGTACAAGCTGTTGAAGGACAAAGGTTATGATGATGATATTCTGAAAGAATCCGGACTTTTTACTTACGAGAGAGGTATTCATGAAAAGTTCTGGAACAGAGTTATTTTTCCAATAATGGATATTAATAATAAGGTTATTGGATTTGGTGGACGAGTTATGGGTGATGCCAAGCCAAAGTACCTTAATTCACCGGAGACAAGATTGTTTGACAAGAGCCGCAATCTGTATGGACTTAATATAGCAAGAATGTCAAGAAAGCCTAACATGATAATATGTGAAGGCTATATGGATGTTATATCAATGCATCAGGCGGGCTTTAACCAGGCGGTTGCATCACTTGGAACAGCATTGACACCGGGGCATGCAAGGCTGTTAAAGAGATATACAGATAATGTGCTTATAACCTATGACAGCGATGAGGCAGGGGTTAAGGCGGCACTTCGCGCGATACCTCTTCTGAAAGAAGCAGGATTATCAACGAAGGTAATTAATATGCGGCCATATAAGGATCCTGATGAGTTTATTAAGGCTATGGGTGCAGAGGCATTTCAGGAAAGAATTGATAATGCTGAGAACAGCTTTATGTATGAGATAGGAATCATGTTAAGAAATTACGACAGAGGTGATCCGGAAAGCGAGACTGCATTTGAGAGAGCAGTTGCAACAAAGCTTGTTACATTTAAAGAAAAGCTGGAACGTGATAATTACCTGAAAGCAGTGTGCAGACAGTTTATGATACCGGAGGACGGAATGCGGCAGATGGTATCAAGACTTGGAAACCGCGAGGGGATTATTGCAAGAGACAGCAATACCGCCGGTTCGCAGCCTGCTGCTGAACATAAACCGAGAAAGAAGCGCGAAGATGGTTTAAGACAGGCAGAGAAAATGCTTCTTACATGGATTATCAGCGACAGGGATATCTTTGATAAAGTTGCACAGTATATAAAACCAGCAGATTTTATTGACCCACTGTTTTCTGGTGTGGCAGAAAAGATATATGAGCAGTATCAGACTGGAAGTATAAGTCCGGCTGTTATTATAGCTGATTATGCAGAATCAGATGAGCATACTGAAGTAGCAGCTATGTTTTCAGCAGATCTTGATGATAGTCTTAATAATCTTGAAAGAGAGAAGACATTGAATGATATAGTTATAAGAATCAAAGGAAACAGTCTTAATGATGAACTTAATAAGACGGTTGATCCTCGGCGGATGCAGGAGATAATTCTTGAACAGCAGAAGCTGAACCAGATTCATATCAGTTTATAGATTTATTATATAGAGCGTGTTACGCGAAGAAGAATGGAGAAGAGAAATGGCTAAGAAAATGGTAGAAACATTAGAAGAGAATGTTAAGGAGACTAAGGAGGAAAAGACAACAGAAAAGAAGACTCCTGCAAAAAAAGCAGCAGCAAAGAAGACAACTAAGAAAGATGAGATTAAAGAAGAAGTAAAAGAAGAGACAGAAAACAGTGACGTAGATGATGCAGAAGCACAGGAAGCTAAATTCTGGGAAAAGATTGAAGGTATTCTTGCAATTGCCAAGAAGAAAAAGAATGTACTTGATTATCAGGAAATCATGACATTTTTTCAGGATACTGATTTCGAAGCTGATAAGATGGAGAAAGTATTTGAAATTCTTGAGCTTAAGAAAGTTGATGTAAGAATGAATGATGTACCTGATGAAGATGAGGATATTATTCTTGATGATGAAGACGAGATTGATATTGAGAAGATTGATCTTTCTGTTCCTGATGGAATCGGTCTTGATGATCCGGTAAGAATGTACTTAAAGGAAATCGGTAAAGTACCTCTTCTTAGTGCTGATGAAGAGATTGAGTATGCCAAGAGAATGGAAGAAGGAGATGAGGAAGCCAAGAAAAGACTTGCAGAAGCTAACTTAAGACTTGTTGTAAGTATTGCAAAACGTTATGTTGGACGTGGTATGCAGTTCCTTGATCTTATTCAGGAAGGTAACTTAGGCCTTATAAAGGCTGTTGAGAAATACGATTACAGAAAGGGATTCAAGTTCAGTACATATGCTACATGGTGGATCAGACAGGCTATTACAAGAGCTATAGCTGACCAGGCCCGTACTATAAGAATTCCTGTTCATATGGTAGAGACAATTAACAAGCTTGTAAGAGTACAGAGACAGCTGCTTCAGGAACTTGGAAGAGAACCATCACCAGAGGAGATAGCAGAGAATATGGATATTCCTGTAGAGAGAGTAAGAGAGATTCAGAAGATTTCGCAGGAACCGGTATCTCTTGAGACACCTATCGGTGAGGAGGAAGACAGCCATCTTGGAGATTTCATTCAGGATGATAATGTTCCTGTTCCGGCAGAGGCAGCAGCATCTACACTTCTTAAGGAACAGCTTGTTGAAGTACTTGGAACTCTTACAGAAAGAGAGCAGAAAGTATTAAGATTAAGATTTGGCATGGATGATGGAAGAGCAAGAACTCTTGAGGAAGTAGGTAAAGAATTCAACGTAACAAGAGAGCGTATCAGACAGATTGAAGCCAAGGCTTTAAGAAAGTTAAGACACCCAAGCCGCAGCCGTAAGTTAAGAGATTATCTTGATTAGGATTAAGCTATGATAAGAATATCTGACAGATTAAGAATAGTTGCACATATGTGTGATAAGGGCGCAGTCGTGGCTGACATAGGAACAGACCACGGCTATCTTCCTATATATCTTGTGCAGGAAGGAATAGCTCCGTCTGCTATTGCGATGGATTTAAGAAAAGGTCCGCTCGAAAAAGCAAAGAAACATATATGTGATAATTGTTTAGAGGACAGGATACAGACAAGACTTTCAGACGGATTGGAAAAGCTTTCAAAGAATGAAGCTGATATAATAACTATATGTGGTATGGGTGGCAGACTTATAGCTGATATTGTAACTAAGGGAAAGGATGTTATTACTCAGAATACAATACTTGTAGTGTCGCCGCAGTCAGAAGTGGGAGAATTCAGACATTTTCTTGTATCACAGGGCTTTGAGATTGAAGATGAGCAAATGCTTAAGGAAGACGGTAAGTATTATTTTATTATCAAATGCAGAAAGTCAGAAGAAAGTGTCTGTTCTGAATTTAGTGAGACGCAATATCAATATGGATGGAAGCTTTTAGATAGTAAAGATAAGACTCTTTATGAATATCTTATAAAAGAGAAAGAGACTAATGAGGGGATAAGTAACAGTATTAAGAAAGATGAGAGTAATCCTACGGTTAAGTTAAGATTACAGCAGCTTTCGCAGAAGAATAATATAATTATGAAGGCATTGTCATATTATGACTGATGCGTAAGAGGAGGATGCTATGGGAATGACACTGGCACAGCTTGCACAGGAGAAGAAGAACGAATATAAAGATGAGATTATTCTCGCTAATGTTAATGGTAAGCTTAAAGAACTTGGAGAAGAATATGCCCCTGATAGCAATGTTACATTTGTTACTACTTCAACTTCAATAGGTAATGAGACATATAGGAGAAGTGTTGTTCTTCTTATGCTTGCAGCTATAGACAAGATGAATAGGAATATTGACAAAGTTGTTGTTGAGTATTCTTTAAGTAAAGGCTTATACTGCACGTTTGATGGAGACTTCAGGCCAGATAAGGAATTTATAGATGAAGTTAAGTCTGTGATGCATAGCATGGTCGGGAAGGATCTTCCAATTAAGAAAGAGCTGATGAAGATATCTGATGCTATGAATCTTTTTGAAGAAAAAGGAATGACAGATAAGACATCTTTATTTAAGTATAGAAGAAGTTCATTTGTTAATGTGTATGATTTGAACGGCTACAAAGATTATTTCTATGGATATATGGCATCTTCTACAGGTATGCTTGGGGTATTTGACATATTCCTTTATGACGAGGGAATAGTGTTACAGCTTCCAGTTAAGAATGCACCGCTTGAAGTTCCTGAATTTAATCCACAAACAAAGCTGTTTAATGTGTTAAAGGAAAGCACAAGCTGGGCAAAGATGCTTGGCATGTCTACGGTTGGAGAACTTAATGACCATATAACTAATGGAGATATGACTTCTTTTATGCTTACACAGGAGGCACTTCAGGAGCAGAAAATTGTTGAAATAGTTGATGAGATAAAGAAAAGACCTCATACCAAATTCGTTATGATAGCAGGTCCGTCTTCTTCAGGAAAGACAACATTTTCACACAGACTATCAATTCAGCTTATGGCTAATGGATATAAGCCACACCCTATAGCAGTTGATAATTACTTTGTTGAAAGAGAGCAGACACCGCTTGATGAGAATGGAGATTACAATTATGAGGATCTTCATGCGGTTGATATTGAACTGTTTAATAAGCATATGTCACAGCTTCTTAATGGCGAAAAAGTGGAAATGCCGGAATTCAACTTTAAGTTCGGAAGAAAAGAATATAATGGCAATTTCTTACAGTTAGGTGAAGAAGATGTTCTTGTGATAGAAGGTATCCATTGTCTTAATGATGAATTATCATATTCACTTCCAATAGACAGTAAGTTCAAGATATATATCAGTGCACTTACACAGCTTAATGTTGATGAGCACAACAGGGTATCAACAACAGATGGAAGACTTTTAAGAAGACTTGCGAGAGATTACAGGACAAGAGGAGCATCTGCCAAGAAGACACTTTCTATGTGGGAGTCGGTAAGAAGAGGAGAAGAGAAGAACATCTTCCCATTCCAGGAGCAGGCGGATGTTATGTTTAACTCAGCAATGCCATATGAACCATGCGTATTAAAGCCATTTGTTGAACCTATACTTTTCCAGGTAACAGAAGCCGACCCTGAATATCAGGAAGCAAACAGACTGCTAAAGTTCCTTAATTACTTCCTTTCATGTGGCTATGAGAACGTACCAATTGATTCAATATTAAGGGAATTCGTAGGCGGTGGCTGCTTTAAGGTGTGATGATTTATAATCATTTACCAGATGAACACCACGGCAGGTCT
>UMFO01014994.1_pt1 | contig 11980 bp, 8 predicted proteins | sample 1965051 | NCBI WGS metagenome assembly UMFO01 (sample SAMEA4836050, study PRJEB28245) | human gut metagenome | biome: gut microbiome; material: fecal sample | place: Denmark | collected 2008
CTAGTTTACGTTTTCTCCAACTTCCATAAATACGGTGTTCGGCAAAAGCTTTTGGACTAATGACTATGTTTTTGCTGCAAGGTGTAACATAATACCCTGGATAAATAATGGTATTATCAGTTAAATGTTGTTCTATATCTTTAGGTAAGTATCCTTTTTTACGTGCTATATCAAGCATAATAACTGGAGAAATAACCATATTGAATGTGCCATCTGTGTTTAAGAAATGCCTTTGGTTGTAATATTCGAATATTTCTTTGCAGAATAGATTTTCTTTTTCTCCCATAAAAAAAGCTGCTTGTAATTTTAACCTATCTCCAATATGTTCATGAAAAGTGGCAAAACCATGTTCAGGGATAAACGAATCAAAACGTTTTTTGATAAAGATATCGCTATCCATATAAATTCCTCCTTCAGTATATACGGCGTAAAAACGTACGACATCAGCAGCAAAGGCCCACTTCTTGGCTTCTAATGCTTCGTCAATAAATTGACAACCAATAGCTTTTGCGTCCTGGTAAGTCCAACGTCTTACTTTGAAATCAGGTAGTACACGTTTCCATGTTTCTAAGCAAATTTTTATTTCCACAGGAAACGGTTCATCGCTAAACCAGCATAGATGAATAATTTTGGGTATCATATACGGATATTATAAATACGACATTCTTTTAACTATGCAAAAGTAGTGTTTTAATTTATGAATATTCTGATAAAGCAATATAAATATTACTTGGTTCTTTATTATTGTAGAATTTTAAGAGCTTTATTAACAGCTTGCTTAAAATAATACCCTTTACTTAGCTTCTCACTTAAATGAAGAACATTCTGTTTCATTTTTCTATATTCATCTTCTGTTAACATGGAAAGTATTGAGTCTAATTCCGTTAATGAAGTAATGCAGATTCCTATTTGTTCTTGTTCTATAAATTGTGCTAGTGCTGCTCCTTTCCATATAATAATAGGAAGTCCACAACGTATATACAATGAGGTTTTATGTGGATTATTATACTTTAGATATTCTCCCCAACTTCCAGTGCATCCATCTAATGATTCACCATCCCATACTAAACCGAAATCAGCTTGAACAGATGCTATAAGTTCATCGGATTTTATGAATCCATGATAGGAAATATGGGGTAATGAATCAATACCATGTAAATTATTGCCATTGCCATATAATGCTAAATCAAAAGAGTTGATATATTGTGGGAAATGTACTAAGAACGTATTTTTTCTCAAGTTTAAAGTTCCTGCATAAATAATCCTATATTTTGTTTCTTTCTGATGCTGACTTTGAGAAATTTGATTCGATAGATAATCCCAAATATCTAGTGTACCGATACTTTGTTGGCAGCCATGTTCTTCTAGCCATTTTTTCATTGAGCTGTTTAAAGCTATGATATAGTCTGTGTTAGATAACCGTTTTATCTCTTGTGGTATGGTAAGTTTTCTTCTTCGAAAAGAACCAAGGTCATGAACTAGCGTTATGACCTTGGCATTTCGCAAATGAGCTATGCGACATATCCATGTATAATATTTTTTTAATGGGTATTGGAGTACAAGTCTATCATTGGGACTTAACAAGAGAGATGCTTTTATAATCCCGCATAAATTAAGAAAAAAGGCGATGATATGTGATTTATAGAATGTGCGTTGCAACCCTAGATTAGTTGCTCCCAAACTTATTAAGATATTTTCCATATCTGTTTTAGCTTTATTGCCTGCACTGTTGGTATCTTTATAGTTTCTAGTTATAAAACAAATTCTGTTCATGGCTTTGATTGGTCTTAAAGTGTAATGCTATAGCAGTTCACGATATAAATTTATATATGCTTGTATATGCTTTTCATAACTAAAAGAATATGCATATTCTTTCATCTGCTTTATTTTACTTTTTTGTTCATAGAATAAGGGAAGATTCTTCCGGATGCTCTTTGCCATTGCTTCCGGCTCTAGTTTGTCCCAAATATAAGCGAAACCATTACCGATTTCAGGGAGACAAGTGTAATTTGATATAAATATTGCTTTCCCGAATTGCATGGCTTCAATAATTGGTAGTCCGAATCCTTCTCCCTTACTAGGAAATAAGAAAGATTCGCAATTGCGGTACAACCATATTTTTTCTGTTTGTTCTATTTTGCCGGTTAGATATACGTTGATGGCTTTTCTTTCTTTGATTAATGCTTTTATTTCCTTTGCGTATCTGAATCTATCTTCTCCACAGATGTAAAGGTCATATTCAGGAAAGAACTTCATTACATCTATTAATATATGGAAATTCTTTTTTGCGCGCATTTGTCCGATAGTAAAGAAAAATGGACGTCCCGTTGCAAATTGGGGCTTTTTATCTTCTTGTTGATCTATCCTTTCTACCCCATTATAGATAACACGGATTTCTTTCCCATGTAAGTTAGTATATTTCTTTATTTCATCTGCAACATAATGAGAAATAGTTGTGATGATAGTTGCTTTATCTATCTTTTGTTGCATTCTTTGAAGGTACTTTTGCCTTTTTCTTCCTTTTTCCTCAAAAAGGAAATTTAAATCATGTATTGTAAATATAAATTTTGAATTTCTATCATTTCGATGTAATTTATTGAATTGATTTACAGAATGCCATATATCTACTTTGGGAAGTGTGAATGGAAACCATTTATGGATGATTGGGTGGGTTGTGGGGATACATGTTACATTATTACCATAAAATTCTTTGTTTCCTCTAGGTAGTAAATAAATAAAATGTAGGTCATCTACGGACAAAGCTGCAAATTGTTTTGAGTAATTGATGGCTATTTGTCCGAATCCGCAATTAGGGTCCTTTAGATCAGAAAGGTCTATTAACACTTTATTTTTTTTGGTTTCTTCCATAAGTTTTAGTTATTAGTTTGTTTTCTCCATAATGTAAGTGCTGCATTGACCGTATCGTCCATGTCAGCGTATGCGTATTGCGCCAACCGTCCGCCGAACAGAACGTTAGGGAGTTGTTGGGCCAGCTCTTTATACTTCTGATATATTTCAGTGTTTCGTTTGTCATTGACGGGATAATAAGGCTCTTTGCCCGGTTGGAAATCGTCAGGATACTCATAAGTAATGACAGTGACGGGCTGTGTGCCGTATTCAAAATGCTTATGTTCGATGATGCGTGTGTAGGGAACTTCGCGTTCGGTATAATTCACCACCGCATTGCCTTGGAAGTCTTCCGTGTCCAACAGTTGATGGTCGAAACGCAGGCTTCTGTACTCCAGACGGCCGCAACAGAAATCAAAATACTCGTCGATACATCCGGTGAAGAGCACTTTGTCTGCCAATGCATTTAACTCTTCGCGATGCTCGAAGTAGTTTGTGCCCGGGCGCACGTCAATACCTTCCAGCAGGGCATCAATCAATACATTGTATCCGCCTTTGGGGATGCCCTGATAAGCATCGTTGAAATAATTATTATCATATACAAAGCGGAAAGGGATACGTCTGATGATGAATGCAGGTAATTCGGTGGCCGCCCTGCCCCATTGTTTCTCTGTATACCCTTTTATCAGACAGCGGTAAATGTCTTTTCCGCACAGTTTCAAAGCCTGTTCTTCCAGATTGGCAGGCTCGGTGATATGGGCAAACTCCCGGCGTTGCTCTTCTATCTTCTCCTTCGCTTCTGCCGGGGTTTTTACTCCCCATAGCTGATAGAAAGTATTCATATTGAAAGGAAGATTGTATAATTTATCTCCGAAACGAGCCAAAGGAGAATTGGTGTATCGGTTGAACTCCACAAAGCTGTTCACATAATCCCATACTTCTTTATTGTCTGTGTGGAAAATGTGCGCGCCGTATTTGTGTACATGTATGCCTTCCACGTCTTCGCAGTATAAGTTGCCTCCGCGTTGGCCGCGCTTGTCAATGACAAGGCAACGCTTGCCGGCACATCGGGCTTCATGTGCGAATACGGCTCCGAACAATCCGGCGCCTACTATTAAATAATCATACTCCTTCATTGTCACTTCTTTTCTTTTTCTTCTTGTTGTCTTCTTATCCACTCTTCTTTGGTACGTTTCCAGCGTTTGTGGCTCCATAACCAATATTGAGGCACTGCGCTTATCATACGTTCCAAGTTATGAATATACATATCTGTCAGTTGGAAATCGGGCACAGCTTTGGTGTTATCGGTCAGTTGTTTGAACTCGCAATGGTAATATCCTCTCTTTATCCGTTTCACATCGGCATAATAAATCAAGGCATCTACCTGTTTACCTATCTTCTCCGTTCCGATGAATACCGGAGTTTCACGATGGAAGAAGTCTGTCCAATGGTGGATGCTGTTCCACTTCGGAGCTTGGTCGGAGATAAAGCCGATGATTGTTTTCTGCTTGGCGCGTTTCAATTCGATGATTCGGCGGAGCGTCTCCTTCATCGAGATGCATTCGCCGCCGAACTGGTTGCGCAGGCGAAGGAAGAGCCGGTCGAAGGCTTTGTTGTATAGCGGGTGGTATATTTGTCCGCACAGTATATCTTCCGGTACCCAATAGGGCAGAGAGGCAATCCATTCCCAGTTACAATAATGTCCCAAATAAATAAAGCAGAAGTTCTTATTCTCTTCTTCCAGTTTCTTTACTATCTCGTCTATTCCTCCGAAAGTCATCCTTCGCTTTAATTGTTTTTTCGAGATAGAAAACAACTTGATTGTCTCTATCATATAATCGCAAAAGAAGTGATAAAATTGCTTCTCGATACGGATAAGTTCTTTTTCATTCTTATCGGGGAAAGAGCCGGTGAGGTTTTGCCGAACCACCTTACGTCGATAGCGAATACAGTAATAGAGCGGATAGTAGAGTACATCGGAAAAAATATATAAGAAGCGTAATGGTAAAAGCGAAAGCAAGTACCAAAATAAAAATACAATATAATATACTACCTTCATTGTCTGTTACTTTTTTATTCCGATTAATGCCTGAAGCCTGCGTTTTCTTCGTCGTTTCTGTTCAAACTGGAGAAGGAATTGAAATACTTCCAAAGCACATTCTCTTGGAGGCCATCCTCTTAAATTGGCATATTGCATTACCACATATCGCAGGAGTGCTTTGCTGTGTGTGAGACGCTTCAAGTTCTCCAGACACTCTTTTCGGGTGAGAGCACATTTAAACTTGGAACGGTTGGTATCAATTAAAGTGAAATGATAATGACCGTCGTTGTCTGTGCAATAAAGTATGTTGGTCAGGTTTAAGTCGCCATGTAATACTCCTTTTTCGTGCAATTGCACCATGAACGCAGCCAACTCGTTTGCGGCATGTTTGTCGAACCGGCGTTGCCACAGCACTTTGGACAGGGGAGGGAAGTCGCATTGGGTAGAGATAAAATATCCGTCCAGAAACAATCCTCCTCTTTTCTTTTCAATATAAGCCACTTCGTGCGGGGTGTCAAATCCTCTCTTGCGCAGCATGCCGGCAAAAAGGTAAGCCCGTTCCGTTTTGCTTTTCTTGAAAAAAGTGTAAACAATCCGTTGAATGATATTAGGTTGCTTATATTTTTTTACTACCAACCATTCGTTCTTCACCCGATAACGTCTGACTTCGTTTCTACCTTCATACAGCAGCTCTCCTTCTTGTGCGAAATGTTGGGGTAGCTGCTTGATAAAATCGGCAGTTTGCATAAAATCGGGATGAATTACAATTTTCATAGAGTATGGTTTATTCTTTTTTTAAACGATAACCTGTTCAATACGGTGCACTACCATTTCGGGAGTGATTCCTTGCAGACATGCATAGTCCTTGCGCCAACAGGGTTTATTCCCGAAAATGGAACAGGGGCGGCATGGTAAATCCACCTGTACGGCGTTGCCGGGCAATTGTTTCCATCCCATGAATCCGGCGTATGGATGTGTGGCACCCCAAATGGAGACCACCGGAATGTTTACCAATGATGCCAGATGCATATTGGCGGAGTCCATAGACAACATAACGTCCAGATGGCTCATAAGTGCCAGTTCCGAGTTCAGTGTCAGTTTACCTGCCGTGGATATAACGTTGGGATATTGACGTTCCCATTTTGCCAGTACTTCAATCTCTTTGGCTCCTCCTCCGAACAGCAGGATTTTCGTATTCTTGCGTTCAGACAGCAAGCTGATTACCTGCTCTTGCTTGGATAAGGGATAAATCTTGCCTACATGGGCGGCAAACGGAGCAATGCCAATCCATTTGTCCGTGCCTTTGTCGCCCGTCAGCGGCTGCATGCACGAGATATTTCCCTTGCCCTTGCCGAAAAGCGATTGGAAATTTAATTTTACCGGATAACCTATATTCCGGAATACCTCGGCATATCGTTGGAATGACGACTTTTGCCATTCCATTACTTTGTTTCTGGCACGTACCAATTTCCTTTTTCCACTGCGTCCCTTGTCCAGATGCGCTACCTTCACGCCGGCCAGTCTGAATCTTATTCGCAGATATTTACTGCGCAATACATCATGGAAATCCGCTACGGCGTCGAAATGCTCTTTCTTCAGATCCTTGTATATCCATTCCAATCCCATGATTCCTGCATGCTCTCCCTTTAAATCCACTCCATGGAAAGTGATATTGGGAGGTAATCCGTCAAACAAAGGTGCAAGCGTATTGCGGCTCAACACTGTAATTTGGTGTTGAGGATACTGAACGGCAAACGAATAAATCACCGGAATGGTCATCGCCACATCGCCGATTGCAGAAAAACGGATTACCAGAATCTTAGCCATGAGGAGATAATTTATTTCTTTCCGTACAAAACGGGATTCAATGCCGGATCGTTATACATCTTCATCTGCTTATATACTTTCATATATTTGCGTCCCGCTTCGATATCGGCTATCAATTGGTCAATGGCAGATGAGAGATCTTTTTGCTGTTCAAGCAGGATGTTCAGTTTCTTTTCACATTGTGCGTGATGCTCGGGAGACACGTCGGTGCGTTCCACTTCCTGACGCATGTGATAGATTTTCAGTGCAAGGATAGAAAGCCGGTCGATGGCCCATGCAGGACTTTCGGTGTTAATCGTTGCATCGGGCTGTATTTTTACATTTTTATATTTGTCAAGGAAATAGCTGTCAATCAGTTCCACCAAATCAGTACGGTCTTGATTGGACTTGTCGATACGGCGTTTCAGTGCCAATGCTTCCACCGGGTCAATCTGCGGGTCGCGAATAATGTCTTCAAAGTGCCATTGTACTGTGTCAATCCAGTTTTTCAGATAAAGATAATACTCGATGCTTTTCACTTCGTATGGATTGTTGATGGGAGTATCAACATTATCTGTCTTGTGATAGTCATTGATAGACTGCACAAAAATGGGCTTGCATAGTTCTGTAAAACTCATACCTTGTTCGTTTTAAAATTATTGGAAAGACAAATCTATGCAAACTTTTCTAATCAACCAATTATTATTCGGTAAAAGTGCCTACCTTTGCCCTAATCCTAGTTTTTTTAGAAGATGAAAGTAATTGTAGACAATAAAATCCCCTATATTAAAGAAGCTGTAGGGCAGATAGCCGATGAGGTGGTATATTTGCCGGGTGCTGCTTTTACCCCTCGGGACGTGAAAGATGCCGATGCTTTAATTATCCGTACACGTACCTGTTGTAACCGCGAATTGCTGGAGGGCAGTTCTGTGAAATTTATTGCGACGGCAACGATTGGTTTTGACCATATCGATGTGGATTATTGCCGTGAGGCGGGTATCGCATGGAGCAATTGTCCCGGATGCAATGCCGGCGGAGTGGAGCAATATGTGCACGCTGCACTTCTGCTGCTCAAGCGCCTGCGCGGAATGAAACCGGAAGATACGTGTATGGGCATTGTGGGAGTAGGCCATGTAGGTAGCCGCATCCGGCGAATGGCTGAGGCTTTGGGAATGAATGTGTTGCTGAACGACCCTCCCCGTGAGGACAACGGTGAGCAGGGCTTCACCGATTTGCAGACTTTGATGCGCAAATGTGATATTATCACTTTCCATACTCCTTTATATCGCACGGGGATGTATAAGACTTTCCATTTGGCGGATGCTTCGTTTTTTGCCTCTTTGCAACGTCGCCCTGTGATAATAAATACTTGTCGCGGAGAGGTCATTGACACTCCGGCACTGCTGAGTGCCTTGAAAACAGGGCAGATAAGCGATGCGATAATCGATACTTGGGAGCATGAGCCCGATATAGACCGTGAGTTGTTGCAAGCCGTCTTTTTGGGGACGCCTCACATAGCCGGTTATTCTGCCGACGGGAAGGCGAATGCCACCCGCATGGCTTTGGAAGCTGTTTGTCGCTTTTTCCATATAGATGCTTCATTCAAGATTGTTCCTCCAGACATGCCGCCTATGGCTTTGTCGGCTGATAAAGAGGAAGCTTTCTTACAGGTTTATAATCCGCAGCGGGATAGTGATTGGCTGAAGCAACGGCCGGAAGAGTTTGAACAGTTCAGAGGGAATTATCCGGTGAGAAGAGAGCTTTTATGACTATAAAGGCTTGAATGTGAGAAGGTATTTTTTATCTTTGTGTATTATCTGTTAAAAAGCAATGAGTTATGGGCAAGTAATTAAAAAATCCCCGACTTATCACAAGCCGGGGATTTTGATAGTTTTTTAAAGTTTTTCTATTATATAAGCTCCCTCATATTTGAGGGAGAACTTATTCTAGAGTTTGAATGAACTGTTGTTTCAATTACTTACGGGGAGCAACAGTCATCTTCAATGAGATAACAACTTCGTGTCCGTAAGAATCAACACAAGTTACAGTCAATGTAGAAGGAACATTTTCCTTCGGATTAGAACCAAGGTCTGTCTTGATTGCTGTGAACTTCAAGTCAGTGTTTACTGAGAAGTAGTCTTCTTTCTGAGTTGCATCAGAAACTAATTTAGCACTCTTAACAACCAAACTTCCTTCGTAAGGAGCGCTCAACAGTTTAGAGAATGTTCCGTCAATAGCATTCTTACCAAAGATGAAGTTGTTGTATGCTACTTCAGGGCTGCTACCGTAAACCAGAGTAGTAGAAGGCAATTCATTTACGTAGTTGCCCTTATTGTCTTTCTCTGCGTAATTAATTTCTGTTCCAGAAACAGTTAATTTACCTACTTGGTCGTTAGTAGCCCAATCCCAAGTATGAATTTCCTTCTTGTAGAAGCAGCAGTATACTGTGTTGAAATCAGTAGCTTTGATCTTTACAGGGATGAATTTACCGTCAGCGTCTTTCTTAGAAGAAACCAATCCATAGTTATAAGAAACTACGGTAGCGTGAGGTGTCTTGTTGTTAACGAACTCAGCGTCTACGGAAATAGAAGCATCACCGGTTACTGTTTGAGCTTCGAGTTTATTATTATCGGCGTTATACTGAGAATCTGCCAATTTCACTTCGTATTTAGCAGCGTCACCCTTACCGAAGTTGATGAAGTTTGCCACAGGCATTTTACCTGATGTAGCGTCTTCAGCAGTCCAGTTGTCAGCAATCATGTAGCAGTTATAAACACCGTTGATTACCTGCTTGTCTCTCAATGAGAAGCCTTCGGGCACTGTGTTCGGTATTTCTTTCGTCATTGATACATTCATGCTAGCTACCACGTGACCTGTTGCAGCTGTCAGAGTCAATGTACCATTGTAAGCTTTATCATCTTCGTAGTTTGTCCAGTTGTCGATGATCGGCTTAGTGTAAACCTTAGCTACCTTACTGAAATCTGCGGGGATATTTGTCAAATCAGCAGTACTGAAGAGAACATTGTCTTCTGCGTCTACAAAGTATGCATCGAATATATGTGTGTTATCACCAATCTTGTCTGTTGCCCAAGTAGCTTTGGCTGCGTTAACCTTAGTCAGGGTAACAGGAATCAATGCAGATTGTGCTGTTGTAACGTTGGTTGGGTCTAAAGCGGTAATCTTAGTAGCTGCTGCATTCCAGTCTTTGCTTGCATCACCCAAGTTCACATAGAATGCTTTACCATCGGGATCAACCAAAGTACCATCGTAGTTAACAGCGAATACACGGAAACCGATGATATCGTTGATAGCAGATTTGCTGTCAATAGTAATTTCTGTAGAAGTTCCTTCAACTACGGTGTTCAAACCTGTATAAGTATAGCTGTTCCATGCGTTCAGTTCAGATGGAGCTGATTCAACAGCATTTTGCTTATCCAATACAACGTAGATAGCTCTGATGTTTGTAGGAGCAACTACATTATCTTCAGAAGAAGACAGCGCAATTTTTAAAGCTTGTCCTTGTACAGCGGGGTATACAGCCTTGTCAGAACGGTTGTCACCTTGAATTGCATTGTCATTTGTTGGTTTTACAGCAGCAGCGTCTTTCCAAACTAATTCTTTATATGTAATGGCAGCAGTTGTTTCTTTCAAAGACTTACTGCTCTTATCGTAACGGTTGTTTACGTCTTTGATGTTTTCAGCGTCAACGAAATAGTTCAATTCTTTAGCAGCTTTGAATGCTTCCCAATCCAAAGTCAAGTCGTAAGAAGAAGTCACATATCTTACGTCAGAAGTAGACAGTGTGTTGTTTACCTGAGCAGCAAACAAGATTTGTTTTGTGCCTTTATCTGTAGTGGTGGCTGCATCGAAAGCTTTTCCGTCACCGTAGTTCTTTAGTTGAACAGTTACGTTCCACAAACCGCTTTCGTTAGCAGCGCGGCTCAACAGCACATCAGACTTTTCAACCTTTACCACTTCCAGAATTTCATCCAAGTTTTCGCCCTGGCTGTTTACCAGCGAAATCATGTCGGCGGTCAGAACAGCATTGGTCGGAGAAACGCGAACCAAGAACTGACCCGGAGTCTGCACTTCGTTACCCTTTGTGAAGGTAATCTTTCCTGCAATGTCTTTGCTGAATTCGTTGTCTTGTTCGATAGCTGTACTCAGCATGATAGGAGCAAAACCACTTTCCTGATCAATAGCATAAGATTTAACTAATTCTACGCTGGTTACCAAATCTGCAATTTTGCCAACAAGACCTTCTACTTCGCCGATTAACTCTTCCATCTCGCCACGGAATTTATCGATGTCTTCGTTTACAGCATCTTTCAGTTCTTTTTTCAATGCTTCAACATCGATAGTAGCTTTTTCCAATGCTTCGATACGTTTTGTCAGGTCAGCGATTTCATCAGCGTTTCCACCTGCTTCTGCTTTTTTCAAAGCTTCTTCGGCTGTTGCTTTAGCAGCGTCAATGGCAGCTTGCATCTGAGCTAATTTGGCTTCCATATCTTCTTTGGTTGCCAGCTTGTCAATTTGTCCCTGCAAGTTATCGATGTCATCATCGTAGTCTTTACAAGACACAAATGTTCCTGTTGACGAAACCATTAAGGCTCCGAACAGGATTGCACTTAAAAACTTTTTGTTCATAATAAAAACTTTAAATTTATAAATTTAAAAACTAAAATTGGTTATACATAATCTATTGGTTATGAGAGATGTACTCTCTCTTCTCATGCAAAAGATAACGTTTGGGAGATACGCCTGCCAACTTACTGAATGAGGCATAAAAGGCACTTCGCGACAGGAATCCGCAACGTTGAGGCAATTCCTCCAGCGGACACTTGCCCGAGCGAAGCAGTTCCTTGGCATATTCCACCCGATATGTGTTCACCAAATCTTTCAAGTGGCAACCGAAATAGCGGTTTATCACGTTGGATAGATAAGTTTGGTTCGTTTCAATCATCTCGCTCAATTTTTTTAAAGAGAGCTTTGGGTCGAGGAATACCTGGCGCACTTCCAAATAGTACAATACATATTTATATATCTCACAATCGACTCTTCTTACTTTTTCTACTCCCTGATTTGCGAATTTTTGCTCCCAATAAAGATGAGCTGTTTTGAAAAGCAGATTTTTCTGCCTTTCGGAAGTAAAGGTGCGCTTGTCGCGGTGTAGAAACAGATAGTCCATTGTATTCTATTTTTATCACCTCATTACGAGAGAAATACGCATATTTTCACCCTTTTCTAAAGAGTTAAAATCGGTAGATCTCTTAGTAAGAGATACAC